>MDTC01174593.1_pt1 | contig 10945 bp, 7 predicted proteins | sample 811181 | NCBI WGS metagenome assembly MDTC01 (sample SAMN05326644, study PRJNA326480) | marine metagenome | isolation source: seawater | place: Pacific Ocean: North | collected 2011 | reverse complement strand
GCCATCGGCCAAGTCGGCGCTGCTGGCATCAGCCGGGGTCTGCTTGAAGGAAAACAGTGATCCCTCCTTCTCCTGATCCGCCCGGATCTTGTCCACGATCCTAGTCACCGCCTGAGCGTCTGACTTCCAGAAGCCCGTAACCCTGATAACATTGATCGCCTCCTGTGGGGGCTCGGGAGCCACAGGCCCTCTCTTCTTGCCCCGTCTTGAAGGAGTCGCAGCCCCAGCGGATTTCGACTTCAGATTATCGAGAGAGCTTTCCCCGTAGGCGACCTTGGAGAAGCCCTGCTTTACCCGCGCTTCCCCGGACTTGGGGTCACTCGTCTTGTAAAGGCCCATCGGCTCAAAATCAGTGATCCAGACGTCCTGATCGTTGAAGTAGGTCTGCACCTCAGTAAGAACGTCTATCCACCTCACCCGAGCCGCCTGCTGTTCCGCGTAGGCACCAGCCAGCGCCGCCAGCCCGTCCTGCCTTCTCTTCTGCTGGTCTATCTTTCCACCCGGCCCAGCCAATTTCCTTTTTTTCTCTGCCATCGTCACTTCCTTGTCAGAAGCTTCGGTAGCGAGAGAGGCCTTATTCGCCGCCCACAATCCCATCGCGGTCATCGCAATAACGGCAGCAGCAATCAGAATGGGCTTCCGCTGAGCAGTAGCCCGCTCGGAGGCAACCGAGTCAGGAACCAGGTCGATACTGATCGGCGCCCGGCCCACACCTCTGAGCGCAAGACCAACCAGCTCACCGATCATATGGGCTTCACGCCCAAGCGACTCCACATCGATCGACTTGCCCACTGAAACTCTCTGGAGGGGGTTGAAAATCTCAATTGGCATTCTCAACTTCTCTTCGAGAAACTCCGGCAGGTAGGAAAGATTCGCTCCACCACCTGCGAGAAACACCTTGGTCGGCATACTTCCCTCCTGCTGACTCCGATAATAACTGTTTGTTCGAGCAACCTCTGCCGGCAACCGGTTCAGTGAATTACGAATCACGGTAGCGAGCTGGGCGGTCGCCTCATCGAGCTGGGAAGTATGACCGCTTCCAAGAGAGACAATCCCGTTGCTCATCTTCTGGCTCTCCGCCTCTGCGAAGGAGATATTGTATTCTTTTGCGATCGCGGTTGTCACGGATGCCGAGCCGACTGCAATGCTGCGGGTGAAAAGCCTGGTGCCCTCGACATACACAAGGTTCGTTGCTTTCGCTCCAACATCCATCAGAAGCACGGGAGAATCCTCGTCTGGATAGTTATAGCGGTATGCGTTGTAGAGAGCCATTGGAGCGGCGTCCACTTCCCGAGTTCCAATGCCCGCCTGAGCAACTGTCTCATTAATTTCAGTCAGCGCGTCCCGCTTGATGGCGACCAGGACAACTTCTTTCTCAGGGCTGGAGGACTCTACCCGGGCCCAGTCCCAGACCACTTCCTCGATCGGAAACGGAACATGCTGCTGAGCTTCAAACCGAACCAATTCCTCGACATTGTCTTCATCGAGGGGAGGAAGTTTCATGAACCGGGTGAAAACCGACTGCCCCGACATGGAGTAGCGAACTTTCTCTCCACGCACTTTCATGGCGGCCGCCAACTCCTTTACCGCAAGGGTAATTTGCGGAAGGCGCATGAGGTCCTGAGAAGGATCTGCAAGGATTGTCTGGGATCCGTATTGTTTCAGGATCAGCCCTCCAGACTTGGAGGGGTCAAATACAGCCATGGAAATACGTTGCGATCCTATGCTAAGGGCAACTGTGCTCTCTGCGTCAGCCATGATATAAATTGAAAAGGGTTTTGGTAAATCAGCCCGTGGGGCCGGAAGGGTTTAGAATATGTGTGAGATGAATGTGTTTCACCTTTGGCGATGCCGACCGCAGCACTAGCCCGGCTCCGACTCAATCTCCAGATAACGATCCCACCAAAGAAACTTGAAGGGAGTTTCGTTTTTGTCGAGGAGTGGATACTTATTGGTGCGCTGCATCGTCGGCGACTGCCACCACGGATTACTGATGCTCCCTTGTGATGTAAATCGGGCCGGGGCCGAGGCACCCGCAACGGTAATTTCTCCGCCCACAGCAGTGACTGAATTCTTACCCGCCCGCTCACTTCCGGTGAGACGCTTGATTGTTGCCGGTGAAAGGTAACAGGAAAGGTAGAAATCTTCGTCGAGCGGAACATTCACGTGAGTCACTTCTTTCTCCATCAGGAAATATTTTTGCCCGGCCTTATCGATCTTGTTCTCCACGGCGACATACCAGCGCACGGTGAGACGGTCGACGTGTCCATCACGAGGAGCGGAGCGTCCTGGTTCCAGCTTCACCTTCACCTCGACTTCCAACCAGTCCTTCGGTTTCCAGCTTTTCTTTCCAGTGTTGCCCCCGACGCTGGGCGATTGGAGATCCTCGAAGGTAGGATCAGATGCATCGATTTTCTTCACGGTTTGTGCCGAGGCAGCAGTCGCGGCAACTACGGCAAAAAATGCCAGCGAAAGACGAACAGTTTGGAGCAGGTATCGGGATGACTTCATGATGGGAGCATCAACGGAAACGACCCTAAAAACGCCTCACCTTTTTGACCAGCAGAAATCTCTGTAAGGATTGCCAGATTTCAACGTATTTACATGGTTACGCCCGGGGGCTGTTTAAACCACTCTTGCAACTGGAGCTCGTTGGGATCAGAAGAAACCCGCCAATGGGCTGATTCATGGAGACCCTTACTACCTTACTACGAAGCCGTCAGCCTCTTGTGGTGGGATCCGCCGGCGATCACAAGGCACTCGGGCACGTGTATTGCGCGGAGGACTGTGATTTAGTCGAATTGCGGCTCGATCGCCTTGGAAATGGTCAGGAGGTCCATAATTTCGTCGAGAGACAACGGAGTTCTCTCCCTCTCCTTATGACAGCTCGTCACCCGGATGAGGGAGGAATGAACCAGCTCTCCAAGGCTCAACGAGCTGAATTACTCACAGAATTTCTCCCAGCTGGAAGGCTTCTTGACCTTGAATTACAGTCTCTTAAAGAATTAGGGGAGATCTGGGAAAGCGCCGCTGACACTGGCATGATTCGGATCGCCAGTTGGCATAATTTTGACGGTTGTCCATCCCGCGAGCAGTTAAGGGATATTCTCGAGGAAATGGCAGCGGCCGGAGCAGATATAGCAAAATGCGCCTTCGCACTGGCCGAGCCTGCCGACCTCCAAAGAATCGCAGAAGCCCTCGAAGATACCCCTTTACCGCTTTCTATCATGGGAATGGGTTCTCTCGCCCCATCCTCGAGGCTCCTTGCCGCCGATCTTGGATCGGCACTGAACTATGGATATCTCGGAAAGGACGCTACCGCTCCCGGGCAATGGCCGGCAAAGCTCCTGCGAGAAGCGATCTCATGCTCAACATCGCCATGAGGGAAGGCGAAGGGCGGAACACAGGGCCACCCCGCGCCGCCAACACAGATCATTCCTCTTCCAAGGGTTGATCCACAATCTCGATCGGAGCATCGGGTAACGCGTCAAGAAAGGTTCGCCCGTATCTCCGGGTCACCACCCTGTTGTCCAGAATCACTACCATTCCACGGTCGCGGGAAGACCTGATCAAACGCCCCACCCCTTGGCGTAATTTGATCACCGCCTCTGGGACACTGTAATTCATAAACGGATTTCCACCGCTCTCTTCGATGCGTTCGAGCCGTGCAGCAGTCAGCGGATGGTCAGGCACCGCGAAAGGCAGACGGGTCACAATCACATTGGAGAGGGCATTACCCGGAACGTCTACGCCGGTCCAAAAACTATCGGTTCCAAGAAGCACGCTCCGCTCATCATCCCGAAACTCCTGAAGGAGGCGATGGCGGGGGTACTTTTTACCCTGGATCAGAAGCTGCCAACCCTGCTCTCGACAAATATCCCCAATATCCTGAGCGACCCGCTGAAGGCTACGATAGCTGGTAAACAACACAAAAGCCCTTCCATCACTCTGATGGAGAAAGCGCTCGATCCACTTTGTCAGGGCCCCCCCATATTCTGGAGATTTCGGATCGGGCATCGATTTAACCACATGAATATTCATCTGTTCCCGGTAATTGAACGGGCTTCCAATCTGGAGAGCCTCAACCTGCTCCCCCCCAACACGCTGTCGGAAATAGCTCAACCCAGAATCACCCGTCCCAAGAGTGGCACTGGTCAGAACTGCCGTTTTCCCTTCCGAGAACAGGAGCGGTCCAAGGCGCCCAGCAACATCAACTGGAGCAGCTCGCAGCGCGTAAGAAGTCCGATCCGCGCCTCCAGCCTCCACCCAGTAGACGCATCCCTCATCTTCCTGGTCGAGAAAAAGCCTCATTGTAGCATGAGCCTCCCGAATGCGGCGGGCGCCTTCCTGGACTTCAGCCCTGGTGGTCTCATTTTCTATGGTGTCAGCCAGCGAGCCAAGGTCTGAGCATAGCTCTCTCAGAGGCTCCGCAAGGGTGTTCGGTACAACCTCGGGCTCCCGGACCCTGAACTCCCTGCCCTGCTCACCAAATTCACTAACCTCCCCCAGCAAATCGAAAAACTCCTCGGATTCCGTAAGAGCACGCTCAACGGCCGCCATGGCTTTACCAGCCCCGAGGCTTCTGAGAAGGCCTTTCCTAGACCGGGGGTTGTGCAAGCGCTGGAGATCAAAGCGCAGCCCGGCCTGAGTCAGCCTTAGTCCTAGCTGGTTGGAAGCCACTGACTCAAGCGTATGAGCCTCGTCAAAGACCACAAAATCGTCTGGGAAGAGGTAGCCGTCATGTTCAAGTAAGTTTTCTATGTCTAGTAATGAGAAAAAGAGAGTATGGTTAATCACAACTGCCTCAGCGTCAGCAGCTTCCTTCCTAGCCTCTTGAAAAAAACAATCACCCCTTACACCGCAGGACCGGGTGGAGCAGATTTCAGCTTCGCTGCATACCATTTGCCAGACTTTCGGGGTTGGTTGAAAGTCCAGATCGCTTAATGTACCATCCTTGGTGGTTTCAAACCATTTCCAGATTGCCTCCAATTCGTCGGATTCACTGCTGGAGAACAGGTCTCCAGAGTTCATTCTGGCCCGTTTAAGGCGAGCAGGACACACATAGTTTCCTCTCCCCTTGAGGAGCGCAGCCCGGAAAGGCCTCCCCATCAACTTGCGAACCAGCGGGAGATCCTTCCGTAGAAGCTGCTCCTGCAAATTAATAGTATGGGTAGAGAAAACTGCCTTTCTTCCCGATTCGAGGCTGTAATGCATAGCGGGCAGAAGATAAGCCAGCGACTTCCCTACCCCTGTCCCAGCCTCAACCACCAAAGAAGTCTCCGTTTCAAGGGTCCGGCCCACTGCTTCAGCCATTTCCTGCTGCTCCGGGCGGTATTCGAAGTCCGGGGATCCGGCGAGAAGGCCCTCCTCTGAAAAAGCGCTTCTCATCTCGGCTGCCAGTGATTGGCCGCTATCCATACCAGTAGGAAGAATCATCAGAAAATGATCGAAGGCTCACAGCGCTCTCGGGCCTCCCGGCATTTTTGTTTACACTTCATCTCTCTTCTCGACGACCGGGCCGTTTTATCTTCACTCTTCCCAACAACCAATCACCAATCGAGATCCCTTCTCCGCTTTCCAAGTTTGCTCCCTGCCTGATTCTGACGCTACTCGGAGCCCTCGCGGCCTTTGGACTGGTTTCACGGGAGGCAGCCGCCGTGGACATTCAACTCCTCGGCTTTCCGGACAGCGACCGGATCACCCTTGAGCTTCGTCCACTCCTGCTCGGTCTGCTCTGCATGCTGCCGGCAATCGCGGCCCTCTGCTACGGCATGGCTGGTGCACTTGACCGCTACCTTGCCCGCCAGATGCTTGGGGCCGTTTGCATCTGCTCCCTCGCCCTGCTGATTATCTATGTTCTCATCGACCTGAACGACAACATCGACAACTTTCAGAAGACCAAAAACATCGGCTCATTCCTGCTTCAATATTACCTTGTCATTCTGCCTCCAGTTTTTGTCCTTCTCGTTCCATTCGGCCTTCTCCTTGGATTGCTCTACGCTCTAGGCAGACTTTCCAGCAATCATGAAATTGTTGCCATGCTCCAGACCGGCCGGAGCTTGCCCCGCATTATCATGCCCCTCGGAACCGTGGGGCTTTTTCTCAGTCTGACATGCCTTCTCCTTAACTATCACTGGGCCCCATGGGGAGAAGGCTACCAAGAGGCTCTCATCGAATTCGCTAAGTCAGGATCCAAAAGCCAGGCCCGGAACGTGCTCTACGTCCACCGCGATACGGAGAGAATCGTGGATCGATCATGGCTGGTAGGGAGCTTCCCCTATAATTACACCCCCGACGATCCCATCCTCGACGTGATGATTCGAAGTAAGGACGAGAGCGGACCTTCCTCTGTCCTCTACGCGAAATCAGCGACATGGTCAGCAAGCTCTGGAACGTGGGCATTCAAGGACGCCATCCGGCTGGATTTAAGGTCTCGGCTCGAGGACGGATCCCTTGCTGAAAAGTTCGAAACCGATTTGCCAAACCCCTACCTGGTTGACGACTATCCCGAAACTCCCTGGCAGATTGTCACTCCTGGACTACAAAAGAATTATCTGGGAATACCTGAGCTTAAAAGCTGGTTGTTACAGCATGAGGGAGATGTCTGGGCACCCCGCCGGGCTTACCTGACACAGTGGCACTACCGCTGGGCTCAGCCTTGGATCTGCCTCGTCGTCGTCCTGCTATCAGCTCCCCTTGGCATTGCCTTCACACGGCGGGGCACCGCGGGAGGAGTAGCCATCGCCGCCTTTCTGATAGGCGCGATGCTTCTCTGCTCCGAGGCGTTCCTCACCCTTGGAGATGCGGGGCAGATTACCCCCTTAATGGCTGCCTGGGGAACAAACCTGCTTTTTACTACCATCGCGCTTTTTCTCCTCTGGCGAAGACTTCAGGGGCGCCCCATCTACCAAGCCATCCTGAGCCGCACTCCCCTTGGTGGTGGGAACTAAGATCCATCTTACTTTCCCTTTGCACCTTATCATATTTCCCCTTCAATTTACTCATCCCCATGCACTCTGACGCCTGGGCTCATCTTTCTACCCAATCATGTCCAAAACTGATTCTTGGCACATCAAATCTCGTGCTCACCAATGCTCGATCTCAGAGAAGCCCTTCCTTGACGGAGAGGTCTTTTTCACTGCCATATTTCCCGATCCGGAATTGAGTGGCTATCTCCGTTCAGATTTTTCGCAGGAGGCTTGGGAAGCCCGTGAGGACGAAGCTCCCTCTCCCTTCTCATTCTGGCGCACCGTCTACAGACCTCCGGAGGTCGAGGCCAAAATCGAAATTGTAGATAAGGACGATCCTGAGTCTCTGTTGAAAATGATGATCGAGCAGGACGAGGCTCACACAGAAAACACCCGGTATATCCTCGCCGTCATGCTCGAGCGAAAAAAGATTCTCGTCGAGACTGACTCACAGAAAACCCGGACAGGACTTCTCCGGATCTATGAGCACCGCCACTCCGGAGAGGTCTTCATCGTAAAGGACCCCCTGATCCCTCTTCGGGAGATTGCCCCTATTCAGGAAGAGGTTCAGAGAATGCTTTCCCCGGATGAAGAGCCCCCTTCCAGTGAGGAAGCGCCTTCCAGCGGAGAGACGCCGAGCGCCGCTCCCTCCCTGAATCCTTGATTCCATATGCAGTCTGATCCCGCTCATCCCGACCCGGCAAAGACTGGATCCTCCACGCTTCATCGGGCGATGAGACATGGTCCTGTCGATTACGAACAGGCAGCCGCGCTCGTGGTTTCTCTATGTGAGAAAGTGGCAAGGGAGCACGAAAAAGGGCTCGCTTACGGTGGACTCTCTCCTGCCCACGTGACCATCAATCAGGAGCTTGATCTGACGATCACCATTAAAGCTCTCCAAGGACCACTCGAAGATATCGATGACGAAGCGACAAACTACGTCGCCCCTGAGGTTCTTGCTGGCGACCCCTGCACCCCACGAAGCGACGTCTACTCTCTCGCCCGCATTCTCTACCGGCTAATCACCGGGTCGCCCCCGGAGGGAGACAGCCCCCCGCCACCCTCAGGCATCTCCCAAACTCCGCTCGTCTTAGATACTATCATCAAGAGAGCAATCTGTGTCGCTCCCGATGATCGTATCCCCTCTGCTGAAAACCTCGCTAACGACCTTCGCCAGACCGCACAAACCCGCCCCATCATCAAGGCTCCCGAAGCCCCAATTACTCCAATTCGAAAATCGCACGAGATGGCAGCAACCCCGGCTCAACACCGGGAAAAAACCAGCTCACTGATCCCTTGGGGACTGGTAGTCAAATCCGCTCTCGCTTTGATCCTCCTCTCATTGATCGCGAAGCTAGCCTCCCAACTCGGAAGCGAATCTGAGGACCAACCCTCCCCACAAACACAAAGCCCGGCTCGACCCCGAGAATTGGCCGAACGCCCCGATCCTTTTACTCGCAACCCTGCCCCCCAAAATTCTACGTCGAAGCGCAGCCTCTCAACACGTTCAAAACCAGCACCACGCGAACAGCTTAAGGACTCCTTGAGCAGATTAAAAAGCGCCCTTGCATCAGGAGATCGGAGCGAACTACCCCCGGAAGCCGTCCGGCGTAACGACAGCACCTACGCTCTCTGGGAGCGAACCATGACCTGGAAGGAGGCCAAGGCCTTTGCTGAGGCCCATGGAGCTCATCTCGCAATCCTGAGGGAAAGAAAAGACCGCGAATGGGCCAGAGACCGATTCGACATGCGTTACCCGGCATGGCTTGGGGCCGGTAAAGGGGCGAACGATCATTGGTATTGGCTTGATGGGATGGCTCTGCCAGCAGGGCGATCTGTGGGCGCAACAGAGGACTGGCATCTCGCACTGACCGAAAAGGGAATTCTCATGCCTGCAACCCCGGAGAGAAAGTGCGACATCCTCCTTGAATGGAGAGATGACGGTGAAAATCCCGGCACGGAGCAGGAGCAACTCCGGAGAGTCAAAACTCTTGCCTTATCCGGGAATCAGAAAGGCCTCTTACGGGGAGAGGGCCTCCCTCTCGGGACGCGCACATTCGAAGACTCACACTTTTACGCAGTCAGAACATCGATGATTAGCTGGGGAGAGGCACTTGACTTTGCCGCAGCCCATGGGGCCTACCTCGCAGTCCCATCTAACACGCCGGAGCACAAATGGATCTGCTCAAACTTCTGGGAATTCCTCGGAACAGGACAAGGCCTCTGGATTGGTGGATTCAGGGGAAGCCCCGAGCAACCTTGGGAATGGATCACTGGTGAAGCGTGGCATAGCGCAGGACTTGTGCAGGGAGGAAATCCTCACCCTCTCTTTGACAGGGTTCTTCTTCAGGGAGGAGGTGAGCCGGGGGACGGCAGATGGACCATGGTTGAGGGGAGTCGCCGAAAGGCGCCCGGTATGCTCCTGGAATGGAGCGCTCCCGGCGACCGCGCTCCGACACAAAACACCAGGAAATTTGATTCTGAGACCTGGCTCGCAGCACTCACCAGAAAGACTCAGCAGATTGTCGGATCAGACTTAAGCTCCTTTACCCGGAGCAAAAGAAAACTCGTTGAGCAATACGATCGTGAGCTGACGAAACATATCCGGGAAGGTAAATCCGCATTCAGGAGTATGATCCGGCGACCGGGACAGGATCAGGCGGACCTGCGAGGAAAGCTCGCAAAGCTGGAAACTCTTGAGCGGTCCCTCTCCGAGGCTACTGCAAGCGGTCAACTCTTGCCCTCCGCCCCTGCGGAGGGAGAAGTCCTGCAAACCACCCACAAGCAGGCTGTCGCCGCACTCGAGGCCCTTGAGGGAAAATACGACAGCAAAATCAAGGCCCTGCAAGAGGGCTACCGGGCGCAGCTCGAAACCAAGGCCAGCGCCCTGCTAGAAGAGGGACACCTCGAAACTGCAAGCGAGCTGCGGAACGTCCTTCGGTCTCTCAAACCTGACTTAAAGGCCTTCCTTCGCCTCCTCTACCCCGAAAATGCTGATCGCGCCAAACTCCCCTGGGAACCTCGTGAAGAGCCTGAACCGGATCCTGGTTAATCGACGCAACATGCTCATTTTTATAATGTTATAATTCAATAAGGCTGCGCTTCGGCACCTCTCTGGCATGGAGAAACACGGTAATAAGCGGCAGTCATAATAGCCCAATAACCGCTTGCCAGTCCCGCCCTTTCTTAGGCACACTCTCAACCCTAATGAGAAAGCTCATCCTGATCGTTTCCGTCCTCGCCTTGGCTGGCAGTGCCTACGCCGACATCCAGGCACCTCCAGGAGCCCAGTACAACTCCTCTCGTAAGTTAGGGCGAGCGCTCGCAAACATCTTTTACGGAATCACCGAAATCCCCGAGCAGTTTTTCCGTCGTGGAAGCGCCGGTGGCCGGAAGGCTGGTGGCACCTACGGCATCGTAGACGGCAGCCAGAGAGCCCTTAAGCGGATGGGTTACGGATTCTACGAGTTGATCACTTTCCACAGCCCAACCCACAATGGAACATTCAAGCCCCCTTATCAAAAGTGCGGCACTGACTGGCGGGTGGAAATGAATCCCACCGACGGGCTCTCGGAGTTTCCACCAGAACTTGGATACGAGACCTACTTTGGACACAGCCGCCGGCAGAACAGATAGCCTCAGTGAGCCCCTCCAAAATCTAATCTCGAAGACCCGGCCTTAGCCGGGTCTTTTATTGTGAAAGGCTCTCCCCATCCTCTCACCTGATACTCAAAATAAAGCCACCTCTCCCCCTCGACATCGTAAAGGCAGCCACCAGTCAAACTATGCGCCTCTTTCTTATTACAAGCCTTATTCTCACCTCAACCATGATGGCTCCTGCAGCCATGAGGATGTGGCGTAACCTTGAGGGAGATCGTAGTTTTCAAGCCGAGTATCTCTCCAGCGACGGCGCCCGCGTTACCCTGAAACGTCGTGATGGCCGGATCATCACCATGAGCATCCGTAAGCTTCACGAT
>MDTC01012514.1_pt1 | contig 10945 bp, 7 predicted proteins | sample 811181 | NCBI WGS metagenome assembly MDTC01 (sample SAMN05326644, study PRJNA326480) | marine metagenome | isolation source: seawater | place: Pacific Ocean: North | collected 2011 | reverse complement strand
TTAGTTGTTACTGACTGGAAAAATAATAGGTCAGAATTTGTTAATTCAACTGGCAACTCATCTACCTCGAGCTTAAACAAGATAATAAACGACTTTTTACAGTACCTTGAAAAAAGACTTAGAGAAGCTAAAATAGCAAATCCATCAGCTGTTAGAGGGGACCTAAATCCTAACTTTAACCAAGTTGAGTCATTTTATCATCCTGAAATATGTAAAATACTACTTGAAAATGCATTTTTATCAGTCGAAAGATTTTACTATGGATATTCTTTTGACGGTACCAGCACAGGAAATGGACTTGATTATTATCTAATGAACTTAGAAAACACGGAAGAACTAAGAACAGCTATTGATGATCAAATAATTGATATTAAAAATAAAATCGGAGATTTAGATGACAATTTCATTACACAACTAGAAAATAATCCACAAAAAATGTGGGATTTATTTTATTCTATTCAAAACTTAGTTACGTTTACTAAGTCAGATATGTTGTCAATGTTTAATATATCTTCAGATTATATGGACAATGATGGTGATTAATAAGTAACATTTTTTTATAAATTTAGATTCTCTTTTACTCAAAAGAGAATTTTTTTTTTATGTTTAAAAAAATACCAAAATATTTAAACTCGTTCGAAGATGTTTCTCCATTAGTCGTATTTAGGATACTCTTCGGCTTTATTATGCTAGTTTCATTAGTTAGATTTTGGAATAATGGCTGGATAGAAAGTATATATATTGACCCTGAATTTCACTTTAAATATTACGGATTTGAATGGGTAAAGTCTTTAGGTGAATTTAACTATCTTTTATTTATTATTTGTAGTTTATCGTCAATATGCATTATGATTGGCTACAAATATGTTTATGCCTGTATATTGTTTTTTCTATCTTTTACTTATATTGAATTAATTGACAAAACAACTTACTTAAATCACTATTATTTTATTTCTGTTGTTTCATTTTTAATGATATTCCTGCCAGCAAACATTTATTTTTCCATTGATAGTTATAGAAAGAAAGAATTTAATCAAACTAAAAAATGGCATATTGATACAATTAAATTTTTATTACTAATAGTTTATTTTTATGCTGGCATAGCAAAAATTAATTCTGATTGGCTGTTAAATGCATTACCTTTATCTATATGGCTACCAGGAAAATACGATCTTCCTCTTGTTGGACACTTAATGTCAGAAACATGGATCCATTATTTAATGAGCTGGGGAGGAATGCTATATGATTTATTGATAGGATTTCTTCTTTTCTCAAAGAGATTCAGAAACATTGCTTTTTTATTTGTCATTATTTTTCATATTATGACCTATATTTTTTTTCCTTCAATTGGAATGTTTCCATTTATTATGATTTTCTCCACTATGATATTTCTTGACAGTAAAATTCATAATAAAATAATTTTTAGAATTAAAAAAATATTAAAACTAAGACATAATAAAGAGATTAAACAAAAAGTATCAAATGATAAAATCTGTATGTCAATAATTTCATTTGTTTTAATTTTACAAATTTTAATTCCATTAAGGTATTTAATATATGATGGAGAATTATTTTGGCATGAACAAGGATATAGATTTTCTTGGAGAGTTATGTTAATGGAAAAATCAGGACACAGCACATTTACTGTGATTGATAATGAGACTAATCAAAGAGTAGTTGTTTCAAATAATAATTTTCTAACTCCTTTTCAAGAAAAGCAAATGAGTTTTCAGCCAGATTTAATTTTAGAATATGCTCACTATCTAAAAGATCATTACAAAAAGAAAGGATTCAAAAAACCAAGTGTTTACGTAGATAGTTTTGTGACACTAAACGGGAGATTAAGTAAAAGATTTATTAAAAAAAATGTTGATTTAGTTAACGAAAAGGATTCATTTAAACAAAAAAATTGGATAACACATTTTAAAGATGAAATTAAAGGATTTTAAAATTATTTATATAATAATCATGTCTTTATTTATTTCGCATCAGACGATTGCGCAAAAAAATAATTTTAGCGGATACATATATTCAAATATCGATTCTTCAAGGCTAGACAATGTAGAAATTTATGATTATGAAAAAGGATTAATTACTAATTCAAATAACGATGGATTCTTTCAATTTCAAGATTCGAGAAAAAAAATGAAACTAGTATTTTACAAACTAAATTATGACTATTTAATTAAGACTATTAATACTGATAGTCCCAATTCAAAAATTTATTTAAAATTTAAATCGATCAATTTAAAAGAAGTTGAAATTACTGATAAAAATAATTTCCAAAGTGACAAACTAAGTGATGTAGTAGAAGATGCAATTTTTGCAGGTAAAAAAACAAATCGAATTTTATTAAAAGATCCTATTGCAAATACTGCTACAAATAATGCTCGACAGATTTATAACAAGGTAAGTGGGTTAAATATATTTCAGAATGATGATGGAGGATTGCAATTAAATATTGGCGCAAGAGGACTTAATCCCTCAAGATCATCAAATTTTAATACAAGACAGAACGGATATGATATTAGCGCAGATGTTCTTGGCTATCCGGAAAGCTACTATACTCCACCAATTGAAGGACTTAAAGAAATACAATTTGTTAAAGGAGCATCATCTCTTCAATACGGAACTCAGTTTGGAGGTTTTATTAACTTCATTTTAAAAAAACCAAAGAAAAATAACCATCATCAAGTAATATTTAGGAATTCAATTGGAAGCAATAAACTTTATACAAATTTCACAAGTATTTCAGAAACTGATAGTTTATTTTCATACTATATGTTTATGAATTATAAAAAAGGTAAGGGTTTTAGAGACAATTCAAAATTTGAATCCCTTAATCTTTACTCATATCTAAGTTATATTTTATCCAAAAAAATAAAACTCTCCTATGAAATTACTTATTTAAATTATTTATCTCAGCAAGCAGGGGGACTAACAGATCAAATGTTTTATGAAGATCCATACCAAAGCAACAGACAAAGAAATTGGTTCAAAGTAAAATGGATCTTACACAATACTAAATTAAATTATGATATAAATAAAAAAAACAAGATTACATTTAATTTTTTCCTGCTTGATGCACATCGATTTGCCCTTGGATTTAGAGATAACAGAGTAGATCAAATTGATCCATTAACAGAAAGAGATTTAATAAAAGGTTACTTTAAAAATTATGGCTCTGAATTAAGATACATTAAAAAGTTTAACTTTTATAAAGAAAATAAATCTGTTCTTCTTCTTGGTGCAAAATCTTATAAATCAAACAACTCAAGTCAACAAGGTCCTGGATCAAGTGGATTTGATGCAAAATTTAATTTTTATAATGAAATTTATCCATATTATAGTAGTCAGTCGTATTATCGCTATCCGAATTTAAACTATTCTTTTTTTGGAGAAAATATCTTTTATCTATCAAATAATTTATCTTTTACTCCAGGATTTAGATTAGAACACATTAATACACAAAGTGATGGGTTTTATAGAAATATAAGAACTGATCTAACACAAAATCCAATATTTGATAGCACATATTTTGAAAGCAGAAACAACACAAGAAACTTTGTACTTTATGGTGCTGGAATATCTTACAAATCAACTAAAAATTATGAAATATATGTAAACTTTTCTCAAAATTATAGGTCAATTACATTTTCTGATATGAGTATTAAAAACCCATCATTTCAAATTGACCCAGAGCTTAAAGACGAAAATGGATATACTAGCGATTTTGGCCTAAGAGGTGAATATAAAGATATTTTAAGATTTGATATTAGTTATTTTAATCTCTTTTACAATAATAGAATAGGTATGGTAACTAAAAAAATTGAAGACATTCCTGGATTTTACTCAATAAAAACAGAAAGAACTAACGTTGGTGATGCATTAATCAAAGGTTTAGAATCAATAGTTGAATTCAATATTTTAAAAGGAAAAAATAAAATAAATGGATATGTAAATTACTCGTTTATGAAATCAAAATACATAAGATCTGAAACAAATGGAGTTGTAGGTAACGAAGTAGAATATACACCTCAACACAATATAAAAACTGGAGTATTTATTAATTACAAAGATCACTCGGCAAATATTCAATATAACTATATAGCAAGTCAATTCACAGATGCTTCGAACGCAACTGAAAGCGATATTACTGGAATCATTGGTCAAATACCAGCTTACTCAATTTTAGATTTTTCATATAAGATTCGATATAAAAAATCAGCAGTCTTCATAAATATTAATAATTTACTTGATAATAAATATTTTACAAGAAGAGCTAGCGGATATCCTGGCCCAGGTATAATTCCAGCGCAAGATAGAAACTATACAATTACCTTTGAAACCAAATTTTAAAAATGGTTAATTATAATTTAAATAATAAAGAAGTAATAGTATTTGACGGAGTTTGTGCATTATGCAACAATTTTGTAATTTTTGTTATCAAAAATGATAAAAAAAATCTCTACAAATTTGTTTCCCTACAAAATATAGAACAAAATAAACTACAAGATTTCGATAAATTATTTAATGAAAAAATTAATTCTATTGTGTTAATAAAAAAAGAATTGATATTATCAAAATCAGACGCTGTAATTGAAATATTTAGAAAACTATCTTTTCCTTATAATCTTTCTCCTATTCTTTTATTAATTCCTAGAGTAATAAGAAACTGGGCATATAATATTATAGCAAAAAAAAGATTTAAAATTTTTGGAAAAATTGAATACTGCTCAATAGTCTATTCAAAAAAAAATAAATCGATTTTAAAAGAAAAAATATTGAACTCAATTACTGATTTAAAGTAAACTGTTTTGGCGTGATGTTATAGCGTCTTTTAAAAGCTGCAATAAAATGACTGGCAGTACTATATCCTAAATTAATACTAACCTCATTTACATTGTATTTTCCAGAAGATAACATTTTTTTTGCTAAATCCATTTTATACTCTAATAAATATTGAAAAACTGGAGCACCATAAACCTCCTTAAAGCCTTGTTTTAATTTTTTTAAGCTTAATTTAATTTCTTGAGCAAGATCAACCAATGTGGGGGGATTTGAATATCTTTTCAAAATAATTTCTTTAGCTAATTTAACTTTTCTTAGATGATCATCACTCATAATGTAAGGACATTTCTCATTATTATCATCATTACTCTGAAAAATTAAGCTAAATAACTCATATACTTTAGCTTTTAAAAATAAATTATTATTTGGGTTGGCATTCAAAGAAGGAGAAATCATTTCATGAAGAACAGCATTCATCTTAAGTGAAATGTTATTTTGATTATAATATTTTTGGTTAATATTCTCTTTATCTAGGAAGCTTATATTTTTAGTATCATTAGAAAATAAATTATGGAAACTCTCAATAGCAATAAATATCGAAATAAAAGTCGAATTTTGATTTGAAGATATATTCACAGGTAATTTTTTGATAGGATTATATAATGTCAAATAATTATCTTGCTCGATACTTAATTTGTACATTCCTTCATTGAAAATAAAATCAATACCTCCCTCTAATACAAAATGAAATTGTAAAAAAGTAGAATCGATATCCTTTTGAATAACTTTTTGTTCGTGTTTATTAACCAAATAAATGCAAAATAAATTCTCATCTATATTGAGATAACGAACATTTTTAAGAGACATAAACTTTATTTTTGATTAATACAAAATAATTGGAATTATTCATTACGCAAAAATAGCACAAAACAACATTAATAACAATATCTTTAAGAGTTATTTATTATAAATAATTTTAGTAAAATAAGCATAGAACCTATGGCTACAATATTGGACCTAAGTCGTTATTTTTATATTTATAATATTACATATTTTTGCAAAATAATAACAAAAAAAACAATGAAAAACAATATAATCTTTTTGGCATTTATTAGCATTATTTCACTTAACGCTAACTCTCAAACCAATCTAATCACATTAAATTCTGGATATGAAAATCAATCATTTTATAGCCTAGAAAATGGAGAAATTCTAAACGTTGAAAACACTAATTGGGATTTAGCCTTTAGTACAGATGCTTATTCTGCGAACATTAGGATTAATGGAGGAAAAGGAGTTGAATTATATATTTATCCTAACGGTGACACAAGTGAATGGGGAGTGATAAATACAAGTACGCCAAATATTTTAACAACATCTTTACATAACAGTGATACAAGCTGGAACTATGGTGCATTTATATCTACTCAATCAAATGATATGTTTGACTACGGATGGGGAGTTTACAATATACAAACTCATAACATTGTTGGAGACTCTTTATTTATAATAAAAACTATAGATGGAAACTGGAAAAAATTATTTATCCAAAGGAAAGCAAGTGGCGAGTATTTTTTTAAATTTTCTGACTTAGATGGATCAAATGAGGTGAATGAAAATATTTTAGGTACAGCTTACCCTAACAAAAGATTTATTTACTATTCTCTAGAGAATGAAATGATTATTGATAGAGAACCCAATCTTAGTAGCTGGGATATTACTTTTACAAAATATATTACTCCAGTTCAAAATATCCCTTACTCAGTTACTGGGGCACTTAGTAATGTTGGTATTAAAGTAGCTGAAGCCAATAATTTATCAAACCCTTTAACTTATAACGATTTTAATAATCATGCATTTGAAATTGAAATGAATTCTATAGGTTACGATTGGAAACAATTTCAAGGAAGCTATGTTATAGTTCCTAATAGAGCTTATTTTATTAAAGATTATAACGAAAAAATATGGAGAATTGTATTCTCCTCATTTGATGGAAGTTCAACAGGAAATATTGAGTTTAACACAGAATTAGTCTCTTCTTCAACCTCTTTAGAAAATTATTCTAATAACGAAATACTAGAAATATATCCGAATCCTTCAAAGTCAAATCAAAATATATCTTTAGTTTATGACAATAAAAATGAAGTAACAATAGACATCATAGATATTTTTGGCAAAATAGTATATTCAAATATTGGGGATAAAGGATTCAATAACCATATGATCAATGGAAACCTGTTAGACAAAGGCACATATATTGTCTTATTAAAAGATGAAGAAAATTTACAGCTTAAGAAAAAACTAATTGTATATTAAAATATATATGAATAGAAGCTTAATCATACTCTTTTTTTTATCTATAAATATTTCAAAAGCACAATCGGTTGACACTTTACCAGAAAATACCAAACTTAAAAAACAGATTAATGAAGTTGTTGTAACTGGTCAAATTAATGAGCTATCTATTGAAAAATCAGCACATAAAATAAGAGTTATTGATTCAAAAATTATTAATTCAGGTCTGTATCAAAACCTGGCTAACATAATTGAAAAAGAGCTTAATATTAAACTATCAGAAGACAATATACTTGGATCCTCACTATCAATTCAAGGAATTTCTGGTCAAAATGTTAAAATTTTAATAGATAATGTTCCTGTCATTGGACGTTTAAATGGAAATATAGATATTTCACAAATTAGTTTAAATAATATTGAAAAAATTGAAATTGTTGAAGGGCCTCTTTCTACTGTATATGGAACAGATGCGCTTGCTGGAACAATTAATTTAATAACAAAAAAAAATAGTGATGAAAAAAAAATTAGCACATTTTATGAAAGTGTTGGAAGATACAATATTGATGTACTAATTGCTCAAAACAAAAAACACAATATGTCCTATAATTTTGGAAGAAAATATTTTAATGGATGGTCAGAAAATCAAGATTTTATTTATATTCCAAAGCCTCAACTAGCTGACACTAACAGATATAAAAGATGGAAACCTAAAGAACAATTTTTTCATAAAGTTACCTACAGAATCAAAAATAAAGATGTCAAATGGAGCACTCATTACGATATGTTCAATGAAAAAATAACTAATCTCGGACGACCTACTGAACCATATTTTGAAAGTGCTTTTGATGAGTATTATTATACATATCGAGAAAATATTGGCTCAAATATTTCATTTAAAAACAACAAAGATAAAATCAACATAATACTTGCTTATAACAAATATAAAAGAATTAAAGAAACCTACTTTACTGACCTAACTACTATTGATAGAAATTTAATTGAAAATAGTGACGCACAAGATACATCAAGATTTAGTTTGCTACTTGCAAAAATGACATTTTCTAGTAATAAAAATAATAAAATCCAATACCAAACTGGAATTGAATTAGAAAAACAAACTGCAAAAGGAAAGAGAATTTTAGATAATTTTCAGAAACAATATAATTATGCTTTCTTTTCTACAGCTGAATATAAAGGTATAAAGAATATAGTTATAAGACCATCATTTAGAATAATAAAAAATTCAAATTTTGATATTCCAATTATTCCAGCATTTAACATAATGTATAGCACAAGTAGCACGCAAATAAGATTAAATTATGCAAATGGATTCAGAGCTCCAGATTTTAAAGAACTTTATTTAGACTTTGTGGATGTAAATCACAACATCACTGGAAATCCACAATTAGATCCAGAAAAATCAAAAAATATTCAATTCAGTATAAGTAATGAAAAAAACAAATCAAGATTAAAAATTCAAAGCAATATTAGTCTATTTTATAATTCTATTACAAATAAAATTGATCTTACTAATACTATTGAAAATCCATACGCATATAGTTACTTTAATATTGAAACATTCAAAACAAAAGGAATTTCTGCCTATTTAAATTTTGCTCATAACAAATTCAGTTTAAAAATTGGCTCATCTTATATTGGAAGAATGAATAAAATAATTAGTGGATATGAGCTAGACAAATTTAACTTTGCAATTGACTATAACTTAAGTTCAATAATCAATATCAGTAAAACTACAAAACTTAATATTTTTTATAAAAATACTGGATCGATTTCATCTTTTTATATAGAAAATAATCAAGTTAACGAGTATATTTCTGAATCATATAACATTATGGATATATCTATAAATCAAAGATTTTATAATACTAAATTAATAGTTGCGCTCGGCATCAAAAATCTTTTTAATGTCAAAGATATCAATAGATCTATGACAAATAACTTAGCACACTCTAGTTCTACATCTACCATGCCTATAGGTTATGGAACTTCTTTTACTGCTTCAATTAACTTCGAGATATGAAAAAATTTTTATATATATCTTTTGTTTTTTTTCTATATAGCTGTGAACAAGAAGAAATTGGAATTGAGCCACATACACAAGGAGAGAGAAATAATATTCAAATTGAATTAGAACAAGACTACAAAAAACAAGTATATTACTCTATCGACAATAATGAAGTTACAAGTGAGAATCTAAAGACGGAATGGGACTTAGCATTTGAAGCATCTTCTGATGGATGGAAAATAGCTTTAAACTCTTCAAAATTCAGTAAAATTTCTAAAATCGAATCTGGCAATTTCAATGAATATATCTCAGAAGATGATTTAATTTGGAATTGGGAAATCCCATTGGGAATTAATTACGGAACTGCACTAGGTGATTATAGAACAGAAGATGTTTTTTTTATAATTGATAATGGATTTAATCTTAGTGGGGGAAGTAATGGCTATAAAAAAATAAAGATCGAAGAACAAAACGAATATTATTATAAAATTAAATTTTCTAACCTTGATAATACCAATCTTGATTCTTTAAAAATTTATAAAAATGAAGAGTATAATTTTATATATTTTTCTTTTGCAAATGGTATTATTAATATAGAACCTAAAAAAAATGATTGGGATTTACTTTTCACCCAATATACACACTTATACAATGATCCTTCTCTACCTCCAGCATATCTTGTGACAGGTGTTTTAATAAATTATTTAAACAATACAAAAGTCGCTAAAGATACAATCAATAATTTTGAGAATATTAAATATAATATGGTGTCAAGCTATAACTTTTTAGACTACCAAAATATAATTGGTTTTGACTGGAAGGTATGGGATGGTAGTAATTATTCTATCACACCTAATCTAACATTTATAATAGAGACAAGTTCAAATAGATATTTTAAGCTTCGATTTACTGATTTTTATAATTCTTCGGGAATAAAAGGTTATCCAACTTTTGAAATTCAAGAACTATAAAATCTAATCAATCCAGTCTGCTATAAAAACATTTGTATTTCTTGTACCTCCATTATTTCTATTTGACGAAAAAACTATTTTCTTTCCATCATTAGAGAATACTGGAAAAGAAGCAAATTTTTTGTCAAATGTTATCTGTTTTAAATTAGTACCATCAATATCAATCATATATAAATTAAATGGAAATCCTATTTTACTTGCATGATTTGAACAAAAGATAATCTTTTCATTACTAGGATGAAAAAAAGGTGACCAATTTGCTTTCCCAAGATTAGTAACTTGTTTTAAATCTGATCCATCAACATTACATGTATAAATTTCCATTTCAGTGGGCTGAACTAATCCTCTAGCTAACAAATCTTTATATTGCTTGATTTCTTCATCTGTTTTCGGTCTGGAAGAACGAAAAACAAGTTTTTTACCATCATGTGAGAAAAAAGCTCCTCCATCATAACCTAATTGATTAGTGACTTGATTTAGATTAGAACCATCAATATCGCATGTATACAGCTCTAAATCTCCAGATCTTATTGATGTAAACACAATTTTATCACCTTTTGGAGAGACAGTTGCTTCAGCATCATAGCCATTATGATCTGTTAATCTTTTAACAATATTTCCTTCTAAGTCAGCAATAAATATATCATATGAATCATAAATAGGCCAAACATATTTGCCATCAACTCTTCTTTCAGGAACATGTGGACACTTTGCATCTTCTAAATGAGTTGATGCGTAAATTATTGTTGAATCTCCTGGCATAAAATAAGAACATGTAGTTCTTCCCAAACCTAAACTTACCATATGAGGCACTTCTTTATCTAAATTATAATTATTAGTATCAATTATGTAGATTTGATCA
>MDTC01068139.1_pt1 | contig 10947 bp, 9 predicted proteins | sample 811181 | NCBI WGS metagenome assembly MDTC01 (sample SAMN05326644, study PRJNA326480) | marine metagenome | isolation source: seawater | place: Pacific Ocean: North | collected 2011 | reverse complement strand
GCGTAAATGGCCAGCACCTGTGATGGGTCAACCTCTGCGCTGCTGTGAAACGTAGTGGTAGCACCAAAGTTGTGGGCGCCTCCGACAATGGGCGGCGCCGTTCTACACCTCTTGCTTGTGCCTTTGCCGTGTTGCGTTCGCCCGACGGAGTGTACACCCTGGACCTTGATCGTATTCGGCTCGTACCCAGCAGAGACCTCTTCGGTGTATATGACGTGCGCTTCCAGAGAGATCCAACCACAAACCACACTAGTCGGTGCGGAGATCGTAGAAGAAGACATCTCTGGGCACTGAACGGCAAGAGAGCTTTCCATTGTACGATGAACCGGATTATTTTCCCAAGACGTGACGCTCTCTGGATCGGCGTCGTCAGGGATCGGCGAGCTCTCCATCGCAGCCAAGGTAGTCATGCTGCGACGCATTTCTTCTGGCGTGGCGCGCCGCGATCGCTTGCCTTCCGTACCCGAGTACAACATCCTGTACTCCTTTAGGGCTACTCGAGTGGGTGCGTCGTACTTTGCGCCTCCATCGCTGTTTGGATCCGTCAACACCGCTTCGCTGCAGCAAACCTCCTCCTCATCGGCGGTGGCAGCCTCTGCCATGAAAGCAGTGTGCTCCTCGTTGACGACCCCATTGAAGTCCGGAGCAGCGGGGGGGGGTCGACGAATTTTGACGCTGCGTCGTGTGAAGAGAAAGTCGTGCGCGTCGGCTTGTAGCCGACTTCCCTCATGTGCCGAGTCGACCTTCACGGCAACCTGCCTCTTGAGAAGAAAGCGACCAGGGTCTCGGGCAAGCGCAGGGTGATGGAGGAGGTCAAAGGCCAGTGGTGCCAAGAGCCGCGACGGAACGATGACGCAGTTCTCCTCTGTGCTCTTGACGGAGGTTGCCGTCATGTTGTTGGAGCGACAAGTGGACCGCCTTGACGCCGTAGATCGCCTTGACGCCGTGGACTGCTTGCCAAGTGAGGATTGCGTCCCCCCTGAGGCCACGCTTTCTGTCTCGTCCGCGTCGTCCTTTTCTTCGTGGTCGTCATTGACATTGTCCAACGTAACACCATCAGCGGCAACGACGACGACGGCAGCAGCCGACTCCGGGGAATCGCTTTTTGAAGACATGGCGTTGTTCGAATGCCCCTCTGACGCGTGCTGTTTACTTTGCTGCCGAGAAAGCTTGGAAAGAGCTTTGTTGCTTGCCGTATCTGCCCTCTTTCCACTCGAACTCAGCTCCACGGTGGCAAAGCTTTCTCTCCCTCCCCGTGGGCTCATCAGCGCAAATGTGTCAAGGGGTCTGGACACGACGACCGTCCCGGTTATGCTCAGCCGATGGTCCCGCTTTCCCTCTCGCACGGCTTCACGCAGTGCCGACAGGGAGTACGGCAAATCATCGACGGAGGAAAATTGGCGAAGCAGGCGGTCCAACGTACGCGAAGGCATGCACCACACCTGTCTCCGACTCGCCAACATGCACATGTCCTTGATCCAACAGTGTGCTTTGCACTTTTGCCTTCGCTCTTCTGCAAAAGGGACCTTGTCGTTATGCTCGTTCTGCCTATAGGAGCCTTCTCCGCTGGCAAAGGAGCAAGACAGGTTGGTAGCTGTCACCACAGAAGAAGAACACGAGACCTCATCTTCCTCTCCCTCCTCCTGCTGTTGTTTCTCCACAGTACAATTACTATGAGCTTCCCCCACTGTTGTCCCTTGTTCCTGCTGCTCTACGGTTGCTTTTCTTCCTTCTTCTTCTTTTTCTATTTCTGCCATCTCTCTTTGACGCTTTTTCGCGTGCTTGGTGGACACTGTGCTCATGCGCTTGGCATCGTTTCGTGTCTCGAAAGACAAGGCGCACTCGTAGAACACATACGGCTCCTTTCCGCTGTTGTGGCCACTTCCATGAGTGGCCTTCAAACACTGCTTTCGCTTTTCGCTCTCTTGTCGCCGTTGCGCCTGTTCCCCTAAGAAGTGAATGATGAAACTTCTCGCCAAACAAGCGAGAACCTCGTCGCCGTCGGAGACGAGCTCTTTGAACAGGTAGTCAACTGCGTCGTTCGGACCTCGCAGCAACAGCATTGCAAGGAACCACATGGAGTAAAGGCACATCCTGCTTCTAGGAGGGGCGCTCACCATTGCTTCCATGATGAACGGAAACACCATGAATCTTGTGTTACCCCGGTTGAGGTTGTGAATGTTCTCAAGGTTCGCCATGTATGGAGTTATGACCCTGGACATGATGTACATGTCCTCGACGTCCGCAACCAAGTATACGTACTCTTCGCAGCACAACACCAAACTGGACTTGAAGAGGTCGAAATGCTTCTTCATGTAGTCCACGCTACAAGCTGTTCTTCCCAAAGCATCGAATGCGCAAAAGGAGCTCTTTTGCTGACGTCCCCGCCCTTTCGCCATGGCCGCAGCAGATCGAGGCGACCCAACCAAGGGCAGCGCCTTGTAGCAATACACACTCCGGATCGCAACGGAGGCCTTCTTCCTTGTCGAGTTCAGTCCACCCCTCTCGTGCATTTCGTTGAGAGCCTCGAGGTTAAGCGAGCAAAGGAGTCTTGTGTCAGAGCAGTTGCTCTGCCGAAAACTCTTCGTCATGCGGTGCACGAACTCGTCGACAGACATTATCTTGTGAAGATGCATGTTGGAGTGCACGATGGAAGCCGACATGTATCGAGGCCCGTGATTCTCTGTGAGTCTCTCCGCCACCGATTGCAACATCGCCTTCATGAGTTCCACGTCGTGACCTTGGTTTGTCACGGCCACTCTCTCTTCCGTCGAAGCGGACGTGCCGTCGCGAGGGGAAGCGAGCATCACGTTGAGGAAGCAGAACATGCTATGCTTGAAGCGCGAAGCCTGGGTCGGATCGAAACCCGCAGCATCAGGTGCCTTTCTTCGCTTGCGGTGCTGCTTCCCGTCAAGACACATTCTCTCCTCGAGGTCCTTCAAAACTCGCAACCGGGCCTCTTCCACCCTCAAGTCGCATTTTTCTCCTTTCCAAGGATAGCGGTGAGGAGAATAACAAAGTAAGTTTCTTCTATTTAACTTCGACCATCTCCCCCCCCTTCCCTCTCATACGCAACAACCACAATTAAAAAAATGAGCATTGTAGATGCACTCGAGATGGTAATGTCTTCTCACTCGATGCACTCTATGGCGGAGGTTATGAAGCAAAAACCCCAACTCGTAGAAGATTGGGGGAGAACTTGCCTGAAGTCGGCACAAGAGGGCGCAATGATTCGACTTCAGAAAGCTGCGTCGAGAGAGCTTCGGGTCCTACTTTTATATGAAAGTGAAGAGATACCCGAGGAGGAGAAGGAAGGAAAAGACAAGGGCGATAATCGTAATTATGATATTTGTTCAACACAGAAACGCAAAGAGCGCATGGATTCGCTCATGGAACTTCACGGACTTACCCATTCCACTTCGTCGGCCCTGCTTGTTCTACTGAAAACTCTTCTTGACCATTGCACACAAGATCGGAGTTCTCAATACCTCACTCCCTTTCTTTCCTTAACGGAGGAACAGCTCGTGTTCACAAACGAGTTCCTTCGCTGGCAGATGAAGTTTGTGGATTTAGACAACTAGACCTAGTTCGATAATTGGTAATTCTGATAGCCGTAGTGACCGTCGTAAGCAAGTCCCTGACTTTCTTTCAGGAAAGGCAAGTAGTCGTAATTTATTCCACTTTTTTATTTTTTTTTAAATTCTCAACGGCCAACGTGCACATAGTACCTTTTTAATACCTAAGTTATTATCATTTTAGTTTTTGCCGTTGAATATTAGCCGTTCGAAAAAAAAAACGGAAGACCGGCCGTTTAAAAGAATCATTCATTGGGTTCGTAAAAGTAGAAAGAGAGACAGACTGAGGAACATGGCGTCTGGATCAGCGACTCTCCTTCGTGATCAGTTGAAACGCTACGGAATCCGAAAGGACAAGACGACAACATCAGGAAGGGTGGAAGATTGTGTGTTTTTGGAAGGGGTCACCTCTCCTTGTTTTGTTCGAAGCAACTTGGCTTGTGATGAGGAGAATCAAAATCAAGAATCCCTTTGGTGTGTAACGTGCTTGTACTGCGAAAAGGATTACCTTTGGCAGAATGGGGAAAACAAAACAAAAAAGAGAATGAGGGCATTCCAAGTGCTTGCTTCGCTCGCCGAATCAGAAGGTTACTTACCAAGTGACGCTTACTTGGTTCGTCCTGGGACCTCTTCAAGGGTGCGCCTTTGCAACTCTCCGAGCTGTTGTAATCCTTTCCACAGAACCTGGAACCCAGAAAAGGAAAGGGCCAACAGGTTTGAGAAGGGGTTGAGGGAACACTCTGCTTGGTGTAATGCGAAAGGCATACCCGACCAACCGATTTTCAACGAAAGTGTCTGTATCAAACGCAAGCACCACCAAGCAACCACAACAGATGAATTTTTTTCCACGGGGACTTTTACAGTGTATGTGGGAAAGGTAGGGAGGAACATGCACGTCTATATGACAGATGATATAATTGACTCGGCGAGTGTGAAGTTGAAACTCGTCGTGGTACCCTTGCTGTGCTCAAAAGAAAGGGGAGCAGAAGAGGAAGACGTTTTGAGGAGCTTCAACGAAGACGAATATATCGGAGGCAGTGATGACAAAAGCAAAGAAGGGGAACTGAATGACTGTACCACCAGCTTGCACGTAAAGAGGACCGGCGAGAACAACGTTTTTGTCCTTCATTTTCCAGCACACTTGGTGTATCACTCCACTGTAGAGGGGATGCTAGGGGAGGACAGAAGGAGGGTTCGGTTTCTCGACATGCGAGGAACGCTGAGGAAGGCCGGCGGCAGCGCGGGGGTTATGGCCGCCGTTCAGGGTGCCGTGCTCGCGGCGTTTAAGGCATAGATGCAAGTTAATGCATTTTTAAAGTTTCAAGAGGCATTGCCCGAGACATGGGAACTCTTTGGCCTTGGAAATGCTAAGCCTGGGCACCTTGCCCGAGCGCAGCGCCTTGCGCAAGGCCTTGGCAGACCCGTAGCACACGCCGTCACGGAGACTCACTCCTTGTGCCTTGACGCCTAGTGCAATGCACTTGAACCCACAGCCTGCTTTCTTTTCGAATTCTTCTAGATCCTTGTCAAACGCAGAGAGGCGTTGCTGCATGCTGTCTTCGCTTTCCTCCTCTGCAATGGCAGTGTCGTCCTCTCCAGATGCCTTTGTTGTATGACGCGCTATCAGAGCGTTGAGCTCTTTTCTGTGAGACTCGAGCGCACTTTCAAGGGCTGCTTTCCTGTCACCTTTGGCCTTTGTCGAGGGTTTATCCGAGGATGCCATGCTCCTCAACAAAACCCCTCGGGAATGGCAGGCCGTTTATATTTGAGTTATTCTACTTCTATTACCGCTGCTACTGCTACTACTACTACGAATGTTGCCACCACTGCTAGGCGTCATTCTCTTGAATCGATCAGGGCCTTTTGTTGTTGTTGGTATCGTTGTCTCCTCTCCAGTTTTTCCTTCTTTTCCTTTTCCCTTGAAGCCTTTAGTATCAGCTCGCGTCTTGTGGTACTGAGCTGCTTGGTCGCCTTACCCTTTTCAATTGCACTTTTCTTTGTCTTCTTTGAAACCCACTGCCCGTTTGTCCCTTTTGAATCTACGCCAAACAAGAAGGAGATTTTCGCATACTGTCGCCTTCTGGGTTTCCCTTTTGCGCCTTGTTGTTGCCTTGTGGCAGGTTCTTCCTTCTTCGTCGTCGTCATTTCCTCGTCATTGTCAAAAAACGCTTCATCAAATTTGTCTTCATCTTCCTCTGTCAGGCACTTTTTGAATAGGTTGCAGGAGTCCCCTTCGTTCTTGAGGAGAGCTGCAAACAAAGCCTCGTCGTGATTCGAATCCGTCATTGTCGGTGGCTTCAGTGTGGTTTGCAAAAGGACCACTCGCTTCTTTATATACATGTGCATGCATCCCAACGGCAATTTTACAACAATGTTACCAACGGCAATTTCCCAATTTTAGACATTTTCTTACTACTTTCGACCGAGCCGTTAGCTCCTCCCAAGCCCGCTGACGAAGTTGCAGAACTCCACGGTGCTCGTGTCGCGGTCCCTCTCGGTGCCTCCTCCTCCTCCTCCTCCGTCGCGAAGTAGGTGCTCGGCGAAGAGCACGATCCAGAGAGAGAGAGCTTTGACGCAACACCCACAAGAGGAACATCGCGCAAAGCATGGCCCTTTGTCTTCTTCTTCTTCTTCTTCTTCTTCGACACTGCTGCTGTTGTTGTGGAAGTAATGGAGAACTCCCCACCGCCGCTGAGGACCACACAACAGGTGTGGAGGTCGGTATCGACTGGCGGCGAGCGCCGGTGCGCTTTTGGCCCAGTTCGCCTCGGTGAGCACGAAGCTGTCGAGCAGCGGCACGCCGAAGCGCTGCTTGAGCACCGAGTTGGCGAGGTACAGCACCACGGCATCGTCGCCGAGGACGCCGTCGTCCTCGGGCAGGTGGAAGGAGTTGAAGTCGCCTAGCACGGCTTTGAGCACGTGAGGCACCGGCATGAAGGCCGTCTCGACGCTCTCGTTGAGCGTGGACACCGCACCGGTGACGCCGTTGGCGAGGAAGCCGCACACCTCGCGGTCGTGGGCCCTCCCGAGCGAGTTGGCTCGGCCCTTTGTGATGGCTTGTCGGAACCGCACTCCTGCCCAATCGCGGTACGAGTCCTCGAGCAGGCGGCGCACGCCGGACTCCACTGCATCGAGCCGTTGATGATGATGGTGATGGCGATGATGAATGTGTTCCTTGTCCACTGCTTCGGCCAAGAGCAGGTGGGCCCTGCGGCGTGACCACACCGCGGCGGAGATGGCGGCGAGCGAGTGCAGCATCACGGTGCCCTTGTGTCCCGTGTCGCGCTGCACCACCGCGGCATGATGATGATCAGTGGTGGTGGTTGTGGTTGTGATCAGCGCGAGGCGGTGGAGGCGGCGCTCCAGCTGCAGGTAAGAGCGCCAGACTGCATCGTCGGCGAAGTCGAGGCGAGACGTGCACTCCTGCGACAGCGCCAGGGCGCAGATGTGCGCCTCGGTGTCGCTCAGGTTCTTTGGCAAAGTGCCTTTGCTCCCGGTGAAGACTGTGGTGTTGATTGCCTCCTCCTCCTCTTCTTGATCGTCATCATTGTCGTTACAGTAACAATCCAGCGCGGCCACAAGCATGTACAGCAGCAGGTCGGTGGAGTACGGCTTTGGACACAGGGCGTCGGTGAGCAGTTTGGGTCTCGCCAACGGAGAGGCACGCACGACTTGGATCGACAGCACGGCGGCACGCACGAGGCGAGGGTCAAGCGAAAGGGCAGGAGACGACATGTTGTTGTCGCTTTTGTCGACCAGTGCAGCCATGACGTTGGCATAAACCGTGGCTGCGCTCTCGCGCCAGCGGCCTTTGAGGGAAGGACCAAAGTCCTTGGCCAAATGGCCGAGCGCTGCGGCGGTGGTGGCGGTGGCCATCGCCCTCTCTAAATTAGTTGCCTTTCTACAATGGCTCGCCGGCGCCTCTTAAGTAGAGTGCGACTCGGCTTCGACCTTTTCACGACGCTGTCTTTTGTTGGCGCGGTGTTGGATGATCTCCAACCACAGGCGAGCATTCTCCTTCTTCAGGTCAGCATTCTCCTTCTTCAGGTCAGCATTCTCTTCTTGCTGATTTTCTACAGTCACTGCAAGATTATGAACTGCACGTTTTGCTTCTTCGACAAACATATCTGGATCCGGCTCCTCTTCACCACCTGTATCAGGTAGCTCTTTTGTGTGTTCATGCTCTTCTGATTTGTCATTCTCAATCTTCAGGCCACCCGTCGCGGGAGTAATCGCTCTCTGTGCCTTTGCGGCATTTTGCATTTGAGGAGCTGTCTGTCCTGTATGGTTGCGTGCAGTTAGCTTCGTGCGAGCCATCGTTCGTGCTCTCAGACGCCGTGTCGGTACTGTCAAACAAATGCTTTCCTTAATATACTGATCTTTATCTCGTACTTTAAACGGCCCAAAACGGCCATCGGCATTAACGGTTCTCCCTCTCTCTTTTCTTACTTTTCTTCACACACACACATCTACACCAGCCCCATGCGCTCCACGTCCTTGCTTCCGACCCACTGGAAGAAGGAGCAGCTTGCGCCTTTTTCCTCCTCTTCCTCCTCCTCCTTCTTCTCCTTTTTCGCCTCTCCACCTCCACCTCCACTTCCACCTCTTCGCCACCTCGGACACGAGATGTACCACCTGTTCTTGGCCACCGACAGCTTAGGGTAGGCCACGAGGCCGCACTTGCACTTGCAGCGCTTGAGGTCACCGAGGTCGGATACGTGCTTGTCGAGGAAGTCGAACACTTTGGTGCGGTACGCCTCCTGGTTCGTGATGCCGGCAATCGGCATGGACTCGCGCACTTGGCGTTTCAACGCGTCGACGGCCTCGGCCAAGGCCTCTGCGCCGTTGCGCGGCCTGTCGTCGCCAAAGTCATCCGGACGCAGCGCGCGGGCCACGGCGTCGAGCGTCAGGTCCACGCAGTAACGAGGCCGCTTTTTTTTGCTGTTCGCTGCCGTTGCCGTTGCCCTTGGCTTGGCGAACCCGGCGCCGCACTGCTTGCACTCGATGCGCGTGGCCTTGCGCTTCTTGACGTTCTCGCTGATGTGCTCGTCGAAGTAAGCCTCCACGCACGCAAGGCACCCAATGGCGTGGCCGCAGTCGGCAACCACAGGGTGCAGCATCGCACCGCGCCGGCACAGGCCGCAGGCGAGCAGAGGGGCGAGGATGCATTCATTTAGCATCGCTAGCTAATTGGCGATAGCACGCCACTGGTGCTTATAAGCTACTTCCTTACTTCAACCCTTCTTCTCTGTCTTCAGCTTCTTGCGCTCGCGCTCAGGAGAATTCGAGCGTGATGGCACTGGTGTGACTGGCTGCGTTTTTGGGCAGTAATCTTCGATAACTGCAACTTCAACTTCGAAGGAGAGGGGACTATCGTAGTCAATCGTCCCGTTAGGAATACGGGACGTGACCCACTTCGGCAGATTACAATAATAGTCATAATGATGACTTCCTTTTCCAACTATGAACACGTCTACGCCCGATCTTTTGTTGAATGCTATGTTCACGTCGTAGAACCCTTCCATGTTTAGGGTAACCAATCGAGGCAACACGGTCCTTATATACAACCTTTCAGCTTTTTCCTCTCCTTGCCGTTGAAAACGAACCGTTGGATCTTTTCAAATACATTTTTGTCAAAAACTGTCACCAACGTTTTCCAACGGTCACTGCTTTGTTGCTTTTAAAACAGACCAAACTCTCTCCTCTCCTATTCAACAACAATAGTCATGACCATCCCATCGACATCCACCACGGCAAACAGTAACAACAACAAGGGACCCGTGGAGTGGCCGATTGCCGTTGGCCAAAGCCCTTCGATCCGCGACGACGACGACGCTGACAAGAATCAAAAACAGAAGAAGATCGATCCTCTCCTCCTTCCTGAACCCATCATCAGCTGCGGCGAAGAAGAAGAAAAAGAAGAAGAAGACCACCTCGACCACCAAACCCACCTCGACCTGGCACCTGTTCTCGTCAAGGCGACGCGGAGGAAGCTGCACGAGCTCGGGATGAACGACAATGTGCAAAAACAGAAGGAGATGAAGGCAATCGACGACCTCCAAGAGCAAGCCAATCGGTGCATGGGAGCAAAGCGCATCAAGCTTCTCGACGCGATTCACGAGGAGTGCGATAAGATCAAAGAGATTGCAGCCATGGTGGAGGGAAAGGAGGGAAAAAAGGGCATGTTTCTTGAAGCGCACTGCGACATGATCGACGCCGAGGCGCGCATCAACGCTTTGCGGAAGCAGATGGTCGAGAACGACAAGAAGGCCGTGCGGCTGAGGCGGCAGCAGCTCGCGCGGATGTGCGACTTGTGGGGAGCGGCACAGATGGCCGAGGAGGAGGATGAGGCGAGTGCGTTTGGCGGCGACACGTCGCGAGAAGAAGCAAGGCAGATCTACTACGAGATAAGGAGGAAGCACGTCAAAGGCGGCTGGAACAGCATGGAAAAGAAGGAAAACAGCGAAGGAGATGCCCTCGACGACGAGGAGGTCCACGCCATCTGGGACACCAAATACCCTAGAGCCATGCTGGCCAGCGGCCTGCTCGGCGATTACGTAGGCCAGGCCGTGCGCGGCTTGGAATAATAATTATAGTAAAATGGTATACTTAATTGGATGATGATGCGGTGCTAAGGCCGGCGCAGCAACTTGTGTCCTTGTACTTGCGCTTGAGTGTGACACAAGGACAAGAGGCCTTGGTGTATGAAAGCACGTTGGCCTTGTACGTTGCAAAGGAAAAGGGTAAGTAGGTAGGACCAGTGTTTACTGTGTAGTGTTGATGGTTGCTTGTTTCTCGACCTGTCACCGTCAGCGTGGCCTTATCGTCGGTAAGGCCACAGGGAAGTGTCACTTTCCCGGACTGCATGGTGTTCATGGGGATGCCACTTGGGCTGTCACGAAGGGCTTTTGTCGCGTAGTAATCCATAGCCCATGACTTATCCGAGTCCTTTAGATTTCCAGCTTGGATTTCATCTCCTGTTGTAGGGTTGGTTGCGCTTTTCTTGTACATTCGCAGAGGAATTCCGTCGCGGGAAAAGCGAATTTTGTACTTCTCTGGGTCAGTAAAAAGCAGCTCCATGTCCTGTACGTCAGTTACTTTTCTTGCGTAATCACGGTACTCTGGATCAGCGTTGCTCACGAGAATGGTTTTTACCATATTCAAGTGGGCTGCTTTGTAAGCTGCTTTACCATCAATCGTGCCCAAGTTAGATTCGAAGCTTGCAAGCGCATCTTTCAACGAAGCTGGCAGCTGTGCGGGCCATGTAGCAACCTCATCGGATGCAAAAGTGCGATAGTTGACAGTGAATCGCTCTGTAAACACGTAGTCTTGCCCTGCGGTGACGCTGTCACGTATGATATTTTCTAACTTC
>MDTC01256763.1_pt1 | contig 10948 bp, 6 predicted proteins | sample 811181 | NCBI WGS metagenome assembly MDTC01 (sample SAMN05326644, study PRJNA326480) | marine metagenome | isolation source: seawater | place: Pacific Ocean: North | collected 2011 | reverse complement strand
TGTTGGTGGTCGTGTGGTTGGGATCAAGCGGGCTGACACAAGCCGGGGCACCTACCGGATCTACGTCCGCAAGGAAGCCCTTGAGGGGCGTGAGCCTGTCTCCTACGAAGAATGGCCCGGTGAGATGGACGTGGCCGCGACCCGTGACTTCAACACATGGGTCAAGACCAACCTGTTCCATGCGGACAAGCGTAATGTCTTGGACACCAGCCGTAAGGCGTACAAGGCATACGTCCGCGAGGAAGAAGCCGCAGGGAGAACCCCTCTCCCACGGAAAGAATGGCCCGGTTCGACGTTGAAGGACTTGAACCAAGTTCCCCCGGTCGCAGTCTCTATGACCCCGGAGATCGAGAAGGTCTACCGCCAGACGATGAATGAGGTCATCAAGGCACTCCGTGAGGTCGTGGCGAAGACGAGCAAGAAGTACAAGGGTCAGCAGCCGTTGGGGAAGGAGGACTTCCAGTCTCTCGCCGTTGAGGCAGCGAAGGTCAAGCTGCGTCGGCCACTGGCCCTGCTCACCAAGTTGAGTGATGTGCCCAACCGCGTGATCCCCGGTGCCACCAACCCGAAGCTGGAGCAGGCGACAAGCATCATCGACAACATCAGCGGTCGCACGATCCTGTTCACCGACTCTCCCGATATGGCCGAGGACGCCTTCACCCAGATGGTCGAGTCCTTCGCAGGCAAGGGGAGCGCGGTTGCGTTCTCCGACAAGATCATCGTCAAGCCCGCCTTGGGGGAGCCCGTCCGCTACGGCCCGCGCCGGTATCCTGATCTCAACCGCCCCCAGCCCAAGGGCAAGGGGTACATCATGGAGAGGGTGGACGGCAGGCTTTCCGTCCGCAAGAACGACACGGGGCGCGACGGACAGATCGGGTACGCCCTTGCCAAGAAGGACGCATGGAAGGTCGTCGTCCTCCAGCACATTCAAGCTGATCCCACCATCACGACCCTTGTGCTGACCGGCACCTACGCTGTCGGCCAGAACCTTCAGAAGTTCAGCAACGTCATCCACCTCGACCGCGACGACTGGTCCAACGAGACGATGAAGCAGCGGTCTGCCCGTGCGTGGCGTTCGGGTCAGAGCGATGTCGTCAACGAGTACACGCTGGACATGGTGTACGAGGACGCCATCTCCAACGATGACGCAGACAAGACGCTCGACCAGATCCGCGAGATCATCCAGAACATGGACGGCGCTCTGTTTGACGAGGTGGTCCTCCAGTCGCAGGTGGAACGCATCGGCGAGGAATGGTCGCAGATCAAGAAGCAGCGGTCGATGCTCCACAAGGTGGACCGCAGGATGATGGAACGAACCCTTTCCCCATACGCATCCCAACTCGGTAAGAGTGACGGGGAGGAGTAGATCATGGACAATCCAAACACTGTCGAGGAATGGGGTGTCTACATCGCCTCGTTGAACGGACCCAAGCTGTTCTCCGTGGCCGCAGCCGCCAACAGTCTGGAGTTCGTTCGCGAGTTGCAGGAGGAGGGGTTCTCCAACGAGGACATCACCAACATCCTGCTCATGTTCGCTCTGCGCTTTCGGAAGGTCGATCTCGATCCGCCTGTTGGCCTCCCCGGCGAGTACCTGTCGTACACCGACCTGCTCGACTCCATTTCCCGGTAGATTTTCTATCCCTTCTCTCTGGTGTCAGGAGATCCCGCCATGAAGACCATTACTGCATCCGACCGTTCTACTCTGATTCGGCTCGCTTCCTCTCTCCCCAAGGGCGACGAGACTCGCAAGGCCATCCTTCACTCCCTCTCGTCTTTCACCCCCGTCGAGCGTACCGCAGCACGAAACTACGACAAAGCGGTGGGCGGCGCTACCTGCTACGACCCCGGAAATGGGACGCCCGGAGAGCCGGGGTGCTATCACCGCCTCTACGACTACGGCAAGGCCGACTCTGGCACGCCCAAATCCGACAAGCGCAAAGACTACAACCGACGTTGGCGAGAGAAGACCGACTCGGGTGACAACATGCTCAAGCGCAAGATTTGCCCTGACGGGAAGGGCGGCGAGGCGGATTGCACTTCGTAGGCTCACAGCCCTTCCCGGTATCTCTCCTATGCGAAGCCTCCCGGTAGAGTGATCCCATCACTCTGACGAGGAGGCTTCTGCCGTGTTTGCCAATCTTACCGAAGCCCTCAAGCGGCGCATGATCCAAGAGCTTCGGTACTACTGGTCGAAGGAGCCACAGTACAAGGACACGCTGGTGCCGAATATCCAAGGTCGGTACTCGTTTGAGGAGCGTCCGCAGCAGGCCATCATCCTCAAGGGCCAGTCAGCCAGCCCCTTCCAGTTGTCCGCTGATCACTTTCAAGGGACCATCGTGTCCTACTGCTATCTGACGAAGGTGTATGGGCAGCGCGGGACGAGCATCGAGTGGGTGCGAGAGAACGGGGTCGCCATCCAATCGAACAGCAGCACCTTCCCATCGGCCCCCGGCGTCTACTACATCGAGGTCCGGCTGGAGACAGTCGATGTCCGAGGCGTCCCAGAGGAGCGGCTGGTATTCTACGTCGATCCGCTGCTGGAGATCATTGACGAACGCGCCGCCGTACTCACGTCAACGCTCTACGAGGTCGCATCACAGTCGTTCCACCCCGGCAGTCTTCGGGTGTATGAGATGCCGGGGAACATCCTCTACTACGACGGTGTGAACTACACGACGGACCCCGCGACGGGCAAGATCACGCTCGCCTCCCCTCTCGCCAGCGGAACCTACCTGTCCGTGGACTACCGTCACACAGGCACCAGCACTGGTCCGTTCCCGCTCCCAGAGAACGGAGCGAACGTCGAGGCCATCCCCGGTGTCGTGCTCGCCTTCGGTCGCCGCGCCTATGCTGGCGACATCATGGCAGTCGTGGTTGGTGACCGTCGTGAGGAAGTCGCCAAGGAGTATGGGGGTCGGTGGGAGATGTCCGTGGACATGGACATCATGGCCCGTGACCTCTACGCCCAAGGCGAGATCACCGACCGCACACTGATGTACCTGTACACCGAAGCACGGGACCGGCTCTCGACGGAGGGCATCGAGATCACGCAGGCCAGCATGGGCGGCGAGGCCGAAGAAATCTACGACGAGAACGGCGACGACTACTTCTACACGGCAAGCATCTCGTTGTCAGTGATGACCGATTGGGCAATCCATGTTCCCATCGGGCGGACGATCACACGGGTCGAGACGAACACCGTGTCCGAGACAGAGATGGTGTCAGGACTCACCGATGACCAGTTGGTCGAGATGGGATCACCCACGGGACTCCAGTACACGGCTGATCTCGGACTCCGTGATCTCCGCGACCCGTGGTTCCGCGACCGCACGAAGACCTACGACCTGATCCGGTAGCTTTTCTATCGGACGCGGTAGGCAAAGGAGCCACCGATGTCCCAGATTGACCCCGCCCGCATCCGTTCCGTTCTTGCTTCGGAGGGACTGACCGCTTCCTACGGCGATCCCAAGCTCGATGTGCCTGACGGAAGGTCAGAGGTTGACGGACTCTACAAGAAGCTCCAGCGGTTTCAGAAGAATCACCGCAGCAACCTGTCCCCAAAGGGCAAGAAGGCATTGAACGATGCTCTTGACTCTCTGGTGAATCTGAACGCCCACCTCGCTTCTTTGAGTGCGAGTCTCTACGACAACCGGTGGCGGGATGGGAAGACGGCTTCGCGACTGCCTATCAGCAAGGACGAGATCGCTCTGGTCGAGCAAAACGGCTGGCGTGACATGATGACACGGGCTGAAGTCTCCGATTGGGCGATGAACTCGATCCGAGAGGATTGGCGGGAATCCCGGTATCCGAGGTGGCGTGCCTCACAGGAGGAGCACGACCCGGAAAACCCGGATCTGAACCTCCCCTCACGGTCTGTGTTGAAGCGTTTTCTGACAGAGGAGTTCAACCGCATCCGTCAGAAGGGCCTCGACTACAACGGCTACCTTCGTGTGTCCCGCGCAGGATCAGAGTTTGCATTGAACCGTCTCGTCCGGCGAATGATCTACCTCCACTACCTCGCCAAGACGAAGGACGTAAAGAGCGAGACATGGACGCGACGATACGCAGGCAAGACCGCCAGCGATGTTGGTCAGACCATCCTTCGTCAGATGGGTGGTGCCCGCCGCCTCTCGATGATGATCGGGGCCAAGAACTTCGTGGTCTACAAGGCCGAGGCTGACAGTGAGTACGGTGAGGGGATGGGAGCCGCAGCCTTCAAGTTCCCCCGCCCCGGTCGTGGCAAGCCCAACTACGTCAAGATCGTCCTCAACGGTCGTGATTACTACGATGTCACGTTCGGCAGCATCCACGGCTACAAGTTCAAGCCCATGAAGGAGTACAACGACATCTCGGCGTCGGGCCTCCAGTCGCTCTTTGAGCGCGAAACCGGGCTGTACCTCACATTCTAAAGGAGTGATTGTGCCTTCAACCATCCGAGTGGGATCTCGCGGAAGCGATGTGGTCCTCTGCCAAGACAGCCTCACCCAGAAAGGGTATCCCTGCGAAGCCGATGGCATCTTCGGCAAGGGAACCGAGTCCAAGGTCAAGCAGTTCCAAGGAGCCAACGGCCTGATTGCAGACGGCATCGTAGGCAACGCGACGTGGGGCAAGTTGCTGGCAGACAACCCAGCAGACGTGGGCATCGCTGCTCCGTCCCCGCTGCCCCCGGTCATCGCTCACGCGCAGAGCCTTGGTCACGAGACGTGGGGCGACCCGTGGCGTCTGTTCCTGTTTGGTGTTCGTAGCCCCAATCGGACGGCAGACAGTTTCGATGACATGCTGGGATGCGCCTACGTCAATGACGAGGGGCTGTGGGAGGCGCACTACTGGCCCGGTACGACTGATCCCGGTGCGTACTACTTGGAGCACCCGATGAACAGCGCGGGCTGTGCCATCCTCGTTCCCGGTCAGTACCTCGACACATGGACCATCGACCTTCATGGTGGGAAGTACGAGGCGTTGTGCCAGCGTGCTGGTGAAGTCAAGGTCTACCGTGATTCCAGCAAGGACGACAAGCTGGACCTCGATCCAAGCACCATCGCTACCGGCTTCTTTGGTGTGAATCTCCATGCTGCGACCCGCAACGAGCACCAGACTTCTACGGTTGTCGGCAAGTGGTCGGCAGGCTGTCAGGTTCATGCCTCGGCAGACGGGTTCGCCAAGATGATGGAGTTGGCCCACGCACAGCAGGACAAGACGGGCCGCAAGACCTTCTCCTACACCCTGATGAACAAGTGGTGGTAGCTGGGTAGTGTTTGATCGGAGGCTCTATGCCGATCTACGTCTTCACCTGCCAGTCGTGCGGCCTTCGCTTTGAGAAGCTGTACCGCCGCATCTCCGACGACAAGGAGCACCCTTGTCTGGAGTGCGACGGTGTAGGGACTCGGCAGGTCACGGCAGCGGCGTTCTCTTTCAAGCACCCACAGAGTCAGTTGAACGGGGCCATGCCTCCGAACACAGGCACGTCCGACGACTTCAACTTCGACAAGGCCATCGGTCGTGATGCAGAAGCGAAGTGGAGCAAAATCCATGCGAACAACGCCCGCAAGGACGCGCTCATCCGTGATGAGGCCAAGAAGGGGCGTGGGATCAGCCGCGACCATCTCGTAAAGAAGCGGGAGGGCGGCTACCGGGTCATCGGTGAATCCGAGCGCAAGACGGTCAACGAGCGCCGGGAAGCTGCTTTCAAGGTGTCGCAGGCGGCGACCAAGCAGGCGAAGGACAAGAAGTAGGTCGTTCTCGGTATCCGTCCTATACCGAGCACCATGTAGAAGACGCTTCTCCTTGAGGGCGTACATACCCGCGCTTGCACCTACCCGGCAGAGGCCGGGACAAGATTCAGAGGCTTCCACATGGCTACCATCCCCGGTTCGGTCTACGCGCCCCCCGGCGTCTACACACAGACTCTCTTTGAAGACCCACTGCAAGGACTTGCAGCGTCCGTCCGCCTGCCCCTGATCATGGGAACGGGTTCGGAAAGCCTGTCCCAAGACGCTCTGGAGGTCGTGCGCGGCTCCTCGGCATCTGTAGATCAGCGGGTCGTTCAGGAAGACGAGACTGGTCGAGCAGTCACCGCCATCAGTGCGGCTGGCGCAGTCACTCTGGGAGCCTTCGACGGCGCTCTGAATCAGGTGCAGGTCAAGCACTTCCCCATCGTGAACGGCAACGGCACGGGCACCACGGCGACCGACGCCGCCAAGGTCAGCGTCACCGTCAACAGCGAGCCTGTTGTGGTTCTCGCTATCAACGGCGCGAAGGGCATCCTGACTCTCTCCGTGACTCCTGCGGTCACAGATGAGGTCAAGGTCACCTACTTCTTCAACCGTACCGACACCCTGATCACGGATACCGTTTCCGATCAGGTGACCCCCGACGCCCCAGAAATCTACGGCGCTGTCGGCCAGAACTACGAGATCACCACGGGGTTCAACGACGAGTTCAAGATCACGGTCGATTCCGCGACTGTGGTGACGACTACCATCTCGGCATCCCCTACTGGTGGATGGACCGCAGCCCAGATCGCGGCCTTCATCAACTCGGCGGCGACGGGAACCACCCTCACGGCGTCCACGGCTATCGACAACCTCGGACAGACGGTTCTCTACCTGACTGCCGACAGTGACATCGAGATCGGCACAGGGTCGGCCAACACCACCCTCGGCTTCTCCAGCGGTGCCGCCACTGCGCGGAACAAGACCTTCTACACCTTCCAGAGCCCCATTGTGGACGGGTCCAACGGCGGGATCACCACCACTGATCCTGCTGACGTGACGGTCAAGGTGGCAGGAACGCAGGTCATCCCGACTGCTGTGGACGGCAAGACCGGCGCAGTCACGCTGGCTTTCGCCCCCAAAGTCGGTGCAGTCGTGACTGTCCAATACTACTTCAACAGTTGGCAGGACACCTTCGACTACCTCCAGCACCGGGGCGTCACCGCCACGACCCTCTGCGGGATCACGCCTGACCGCAACGACTACATCAACGGTGCTGACTTCACCCTCAAGGACGACAAGCTGCTGTGGGGAACTGCCTCCACCATCGAGGCGGGCACCTTCACTGCTGGAGGCACATCGTTTGACTCCACGCAGGTCAGCACGACCCTTGTGGACGTTCGCCAGTACCTCGCTGCCTGCACGGCAGTCGTGAACACCAGCGTCAACCCTCCGGTCGAGGGGCGGGTCGAGTTCACCCTTCCGCTCCAGCCGACTTCGGGCAACGGTCGCGACACCCCGCTCTCCTCCACGACCTACAGTGAGGTCACCAACGGGCGCGTTGATCTCCCGACCAACCGCCCCGATCTCGTTTACGCCTACTGGGGATACTCGGTCGAGGATGCTCTGGACCGTGGCCGCGTCACGGTCACCAAGGTGGAGTCTTCGACCAGCACCATCACGCTGTCCGAGGCGGTTCCTGTTGGGGCCGTTGTCTACGCGACCTTCTACTACAACACTCTGGTCGATCAGGACTACAGTGTTGAGTGTGTGACCGCTGGCGCTTCGGGCGTCGGCACCTACACCATCAAGAACGAGGACAGCACTGTCCTTCTGACTCCGCAGTTCGGCAGCAAGGGCGCAGCCCTCGCCTCCGTCACCGTGGAGTTCCCTTCGGGTTCGGAGCGCACTCCCGACCTTCGGTTTGAGGCTCCGTTCGACGCGACCTCGTTCACCGGAGCCGTCGAGGAGGATGTGACCATCACCTTCGCAACGAAGGCCGCAACCCTCGCGAAGTTCGCTGTGCCGAGTTCTGGTCCGTACTACCCGGTGAACAACCAGTCGGACATGCTCTCCATCGCACTTGATGGGGTCACCATCAACACGGACCTCGGCAACCCCACGACCAGTGGCACGGGCTTCCGCGCTACCTTGTCGGGCGACGAGGTTGTGTACGATGCCTCCACTGGTGGAGACACCTTCACCATCGCCGCAACGGACAACGCCATCGACCTCCAGATCGACGGTGTTCTGGTGCAGGCGAAGGCCGAGTTGGGTGCGGCCAAGACTGTCAGCGCCTACGCCGATGCGATCAACCGGGCAGCGTTCGGTGACTTCGACAATGGTGGTGCCGCCCTTGTGCTTCCCGTTCACGCGCACACCGCTACCGAGGTGAAGCTGGACAGCACGGCTTCTGCCATCGACAACTACTACGTCGGCTACACCTTCCGCATCATCGACGTGGCCGGTGCCGCTACCACGGGTCAGACCGCAACGGTCACCGCCTACAACGGCACCTCGCAGGTTGCGACCCTTGGTGCCGGTCTGGGAGGCGTCCCCGCAGCTACCGACCAGTACGTCCTCTACAACGAGGCCACTGCTCCGGTGATGAAGGGTTCGACGCGCTTCATCTCCCCGGTTCTCATCTCCGCGAACGAGTTTGACGACATCACGTTCAAGGTTGGTGCAACTGCGGCTGTGGCTACCATCGCGGCTTCCGCTACGCCCTACACGGCGACCACGCTGGCGGCTGAAATCCAGACCAAGATGAACGCCGCTCTTGCGACGGCATACGGCGTTGCGAATCAGGAGCCTTTGATCAAGGTCGAGGCTGATTCCAGCGGTCGTCTGGCGTTCAAGGTGATCCCGCAATCGAACACGCCCGCTACCCCGACGACCTCGCTGTCCTTCACGGCTCATGGCACCACCCCAGCACACGATTTCTGCCTCCTCGCGGGTCTGGACATCGCGGGTGTGGGGACGACACAGGCCGTCCTCCACAACGACAAGATCGCCAGCGCCTTTGAGCCTGCGGTCGCCTCTGGTGCGGACATCTACGACCGCCTGATCATCAAGAACCGTCTGACCCCCGGTCAGACGACCGGTGGTGATGGTCAGTTCGTCCTCGACCAGTGCCAGTTGAAGGTGCTGGGAGGGACGGGCGCGTCGAAGGCTGGCCTCACCGCCAACGAGGAGGCTGCGGCTGGCATCCGTGCGACCATCATGGAGCCGACCCTGTTTGGCGAGGTCGGACTCTCCGGTGGTCAGGATGCTGCGGGCAACCCCATCGTGACCTTCTACCAGTCTGGTGGAACGACCGCCCAGAACAACATCTTCAAGTTCACCTTTGAGGGTACTCCGGTCACGGTCGCGTTCACGCAGAGCAGTGGCACCGCAATCGCCTCCGGTGGTTCGGCTGATGTTCCACTGTCTGATCCCAGCGGGGTAGCAGCCAAGCCGATCATCACCCAGATCAACGATGCGATGACGGCTGCGGGACTCACCGCACAGGCCATCCAAGAGGGCACGGGCATCCGGTTCCGAGGCGCGTCTTCGGCATCGTCGGCCACCATCGTCATCGGTGACGGGAGCGCCAACAGCGTTCTCGGATTCTCTGACGGGGCCATCGTGTACCGCACGGTCCTCTCGGTCGAGACTCTGGTGAGTGGTCTGATGGCGGAGCCCACCTTCGCTTCAGGTGGTCTTGCCAAGACTGTCGCAGACGGGGCCAACGCCAAGTACCTGTTCGTCCAGAGCGACGGTTCCCCTCTTGGCACGGGCTCCAGTGTGGCGTTCACCACAAGCACCGCGCTCCGTCCGAGCGTCGGTCTGGGTGTCGTGAACGGTGACGGCAACGTCGGTGAAGCAGCCATCAACGGCTTCTTCGTCACCTCGTCTGATCCCGTGAACGGATCGGGCACTGCGAACACCTCGGTTCTCAACAGCGGCACGGGTCAGGACGGCATCGTCGGCCAGACCTACCGGGACGCCATCACGGGTCTGACCTTCTCCGTTCTGCCCCGTGCAGGTGGAGCGGCCTACCCGACTGGCGGGACCAGCACTGTGACCTTCACGGTGCGGGCGAACGTGACCACGGACAGCAACCTGCCCGTCAACACGCTCCCCGGTGTGGAACTCATCGTGTCCAACACCAGCGGAGTCACGGCGGGTGATTCCGCTGCGGTTGACACTCACGAGAAGGGTGGAAATCAGCCTGCTGTGGGCGACGTGTACTACGTCAGCTACAACTACAGCAAGCAGGACTTCACTACGCAGTTGTACACCAAGCAGTCCACCATCGAGGCAGCATACGGGCTCTCGACTCCGCAGAACCCGGCGAGCCTCGCGTCCTACCTCGCGATTCTCAACGGCGCGGTTCTCCTCGCCGTCAAGCAGGTCAAGAAGGACACGGACACGGACGCTGATGGGGTCAACGATGCGGCTTCCGAGTCCGCCTTCATCGCAGCGATTGACGACGTGGAGGGAGCCACCCCCGGTGGCCTGTTCCCTGATCTGCTGATCCCGCTCAAGGGCGACAGCTTGACCCTGTTCCAGTACCTTGCACGGCACTGCGACATTCAGTCAAGCATTCGCTACCGGGCCGAGCGTACCGCTCTTTGCGGATTCTCTGCGGGCACCCAGCCCAACGATGCGGGAACCACGGCACAGGCTGTGGCTCGTAGCCGGATGCGGCTCATGTACCCCGACATCCTGACCCTCTCCAAGTCGCGGGCTGATGGCGGCACGGACTCCTACCTTGTGGACGGCACCTACCTTGCCGCTGCATGGGCCGGAAACCGCGCTGCCCCGACCATCGACGTGGCGACTCCGTGGACTCGTGGTCGCGTCTTCGGATTCGATGAACTGGCTCGTACCCTCGATGCTGTTCAGCAGAATCAGGTCGCCATCAAGGGTGTCACGGTGTTCAACCAGCGTCAGTCGATCATCGAGTGCCGCCACGGTCTGACCACCGACATGACCAACGTGCTCACCAAGACCCCGACCGTGACCACCATCGCGGATGAGGTTCAGCGTCAGGCACGGGGCACTCTGGATCGCTTCATCGGACGGAAGTTCCTCGCTGGAGTCACCAGCGACATCGAGGGGCAGTTGTCCAACACGCTCAAGAAGTTGATCGACGCCCAGATCATCGCGGCCTTCACGGGGGTTTCGGCCAACGTGTCTCCTGATGATCCCACGGCGGCAGAGGTCGAGGCTTACTACCAGCCCGTGTTCCC
>MDTC01151765.1_pt1 | contig 10950 bp, 10 predicted proteins | sample 811181 | NCBI WGS metagenome assembly MDTC01 (sample SAMN05326644, study PRJNA326480) | marine metagenome | isolation source: seawater | place: Pacific Ocean: North | collected 2011 | reverse complement strand
CTCTCCACCGCTCATCTTGCCGGTGTAGTAGAAGCCCGCGTCGATGAAGAGAGGCCAGTTGATCACATCGTCGAGCTCGTAGCGGAGGTCTCCACCGAACTCCATCCCGAGCATGGATCCGCCCACCTTGGGATCGTCGGTCTGGACGTTGAAGACGGAGTCCGTGCCCGCAGAGTTGTTGCCCAGGGTCATGTTGTCGCGGTCGGACATCAGGAACTTGTTGGTGCTGTACGCCAGGCTTGCAAACGTGGTGTCGGCCGTGTCGACGGTGCCGTCCTGAACGATGGTGGACCCGAGCCCGGCCATGTCGGGGCGGATGCCGGTCGAGAAGCCGATGCTGAAGCGTTTTGGGTCGTCGTCGCCTGCGAGGGCTGGCGACGCTGCAAGGCCGACAAGGGCCAGACCTGCGGTGGGGATGAAAGCACGCATGGGGTTCCTCCAGAGCGATGTTCAACGACGTGTGAGCAGCGCTGGTTTACCACACTGCGCGCAAAACAAAACAGAATCCACCAAGCTGTCGCATCCCGGTACCGCACCACTGGTGCACCGTTGTGGTCAGGTGCGCTGCCCAACCGTCATCAGTGAGCCCACGGTTTCCTTCCACGAGCCCCCGTCACTCCCTGGTGCAGCCCGCAGCTGCTCTTGGTGAACCACGGCGAGCCCCGCCGCCTCGAACGCCGAGCGCCAGTCTGCCTTCGACCAGAGGGTCATGGGCACACCCAGATCGTCTGGCCAGCCATGACTGGCCACATTTTCAGCGTAGAAGTCCACCACGCAGACAAACCGTCCCCCAGGCCGCAGCAGTCGTGCCACCTCCGCCAGTCCCGCGGGCAGATCGGGCAGGTAGTAGAACACTTCCATCGAGAAGATGCCGTCGAAGGAACTCGCCTGCAGCAGCTCGGGCTGTCCGTGATCCGGAAACGGCGCATGCACGAACGAAGCCGGGAGACCTTCGGACAACGAAGCCGCCCGAGCCACCATTTCGGCACTGCCATCCAGTCCGAGAGCCAGCCCTTCGCCTTCGCCCAACAACTCCGCGGCCCATCGCACCGTGTAGCCGTTGCCGCACCCCACATCGAGATACCGCATGGGTCGCTTCGACAGGTCCAGCAGCCCAAACCCGCGCTGGGCGTAGGGCCCATGACCGCGCTCCATGCCTTCGGCACGGCCAGCCAGGGCCCACTGATCGAAGACGGCAGTGACCCGACGAATGGTCTCATCAAGGGGGGGGGTGTTCGACATCTTGTGCTCCGGGATCGGGCCCGCGCCGTATCCGGGTTGGCCGGCCCGCCCCATACCGACTGCGTGGGCAAAATGTTCGGACAACACCGGATGTACGATCCATCCCAGCATCGAAGCACAGACCTGAATCCCCTTCGAGATCGGCTCCCACGAGCGATCGCCATAGATCCCCCCCCTGTGGGGACTTCGACAAAGCGGACATCGACGGATCCCCGAAGAGCCATCGCCGGGCGTGGCACCATACCGCCGCCTCTCTGGGCTCAGACCCGCGGCTCACCCCGTCCAACCATGCGATATTGGCCCCTTCGTTCCAACCGGCCCTCGGATGGACGGCTGCGCCCCCAAGCGGGGTTCATCGCCTTGGAGGCACCATGATGGACTGGGGCACCCTCGACGCAGAGTCCTTTCGTCATGCGCTCTCCCTCGGGCTCGGTCGCGCACTGTTGTCGGTTCGTCAGCAAGAGCGTGCGCTCGATCAAGACGCCCTCTGGGCTGCTTGCATCACCTGCCAGACGCACGACTGGGAGCTCGAAGGACACCGGGCACCCTGGCTGTACACCCTCCTGATTGATGCCGGCCTGGCCACTCACTGGGCCGAACCTCTGCTGGCTTCACTGCCGGAAGCCACCACGATTCCCGATGCCGACCAGCGTGCTGGACTCGCCCTCTGTCTCGCCCAAGCCGGTCATGCCGGAGCATCGGCAGCACTTGAGGCACTGCTGTACCGTGACCTCGACCCCTCCCTCACCGTTCCCGGCGCGCGTGAGCTCATCGAGCTGAATGGGGTGGGTGGCCTGAGGGTGGTCCTCACCACCGTTGGCCGGGCCCTTCGCTCCGGTGATGCACGCCACCTCGATGGGATGGGCACGTGGATGATGGCCGCCGAAGACATCCTCGGGGTGGAGATCGTGGCCAGGACTCTCGCCGAGAGCACCGATCCATACATTCAAACCGTGCATGAAGCGTGGATGGATGAACCCACGGAAGCTGCCGATCCACCTCACGGTCCCTCGCTCGCCCCCGAGCCGCTGAGCGCCCCAGAGCGGGAGAGCCTCTACACACAGGTGCGCTCCGCCGCGCTGGCTCTCGCTGCCGGGCGACCGTCCCCACTCGACGCAAACACTCTTGCTCGGGGACTCGCTCGACTCACCCGACATCCTCCTCGCGTGTTGGATCCGCTCCTGCTCACACTCGACCGCCACGCCGACCCTCGGGTGCGCCGTCAGCTGAGCCGTCTGCTCTCCGGAATCCGAGATCCCCTGCTGCGAGCCTGGGCCCTGGAAGGACCGCTCGGACACCCCAATCGCCTGCGGTTGCTCGTGGCCAACTTCGAAGCTGGCGACGCACATCGCATTCGTTCATCGCTGCAGCATCCTCTCGAACCCGACGACCTCCACGACCGCTGCGCCATTCTTCTACGGCTCCATGAGTCGCGCTCTGATGAAGACTGGGCGGGCTGCCTGCTCCACGTCTATGCGGATGGACCATCCAGCCTGCACCGCGAAGAAGCACTCGTTCGACTCGTCGACGACGAAACGGCCCCACCATGGCTCGTGGCCGAGGCCTGCTGGGATGCCCACCCCGCCGTCGCTGAGGCCGCACAAGAGGCCGAGTCCTCCTGAGGACCACCGCTCCGCACTCAGACCGCGCCCGTCTCTCGCAGGCCAGCGATCGCTGCCGCGTTGTACCCCAGCTCCGCGAGGATGGCGTCTGCATCACTCCCCACCGAAGGGATGGGGCCGGCTTCGGGCACGGACCGGGAAAAGCGAGGGGCGGGCGCCGGCTGTACATGTCCGTCCCGCTCGATGAACACCTCTCGCGCCACGTTGTGCGGATGCTGTGCAGCTTCGACTGGATCGAGAACCGGTGCAAAGCAGGCATCGGTGCCCTCCAGCAGTGCGCACCAGTGGGCTCGACTGTGGGTCGCGAAACACTCCTGCATCCGCGCTTTCGCCGCCGGCCATGCCGTGCGGTCCCACTGATGGGCAAAGAGAGGATCGTCGCTGAGCCCGAGCTGTTCGATCAGCAAGGCATAGAAGCGCGGCTCCAGCGCGCACACCGTGACAAACCCTCCGTCGGCACATCGGTAGGTGTCGTTCCAGGGAGCCCCAAAATCGGCCCAGCTGCTGCCCAGTTCCCCGCCGAGAACACCGACATTCCGCATGGTCCAGAGCAAGCTGGACAGGTAGGCGCTGCCGTCGGTGATGGCGCAGTCCACCACCTGTCCCTCTCCGGTGCGGGCCGCATGGAATACCGCCCCCAGCAGTCCGAACAGCAACATCATGGTGCCCCCGCCCAGGTCGCCCACCAGCGTGAGCGGTGCCGTCGGGGGACGATCGGCACTACCGCCATGCCACAGAGCCCCAGACAGAGCGATGTAGTTGGGGTCATGGCCGGCGGCATGGGCGAGAGGACCGGTCTGTCCCCAGCCCGTAAGTCGTCCATAGACGAGCTTTGGATTCCGGGCATGACACACCGTGGGCCCGAGACCGAGCCGCTCCATGACCCCCGGCCGAAAGCCTTCGACCACCACATCGGCCCGCTCAATCAGGCGCAGCACCACGTCCGTCGAGGCTGGATTCTTCAAGTCGACCGCAATGGAGCGCTTGCCGCGATGCACGAAATTTCCCGCCCGCATGCCATCGATGCTCGCGGCATTGGCGTTGCGAGTCTTGCGCTCTATCAGCACCACCTCAGCACCCATGTCGGCCAGCATCATTCCAGCACAGGGGGCAGGTCCCAGCCCCGCAAGCTCCACCACCTTCAACCCGGCAAGCGGTCCCATGCAGCACCTCCCACGCGTGACACCCGACCCCTCCTAATGCTGGCGCTCGGTTCTGTGGGACAACAGTTGGCACCTGCTCCCTCAGCGACAGTCGATCACAGAGTCCTTGAACGAGCAGGTGAGCGACTGACCACCCGCGACCCCCACGAACCGGTATGGGCTCGAGCCGCGGAACCACAGCGTGCAGGGCTCGCCGGGGACGCCCTCGATCACATGCACGGTGGAGCCATAGGTGGAGCGACCGGTAAATCCGGAAGGGCAGGAGACGGCAACACTCGACACGCCCCGCGGGTCGGGCAGACGGATGGTGAGCGCGCCCCCCGAGCCTGCAGCCGCCGGTCGGACGACCTCTGAAGCCACGCGCTCCACCGTGGCGCTCAACCCTGCGGGCGCGGGCTCCGAGCGAGTCGATACCTCAACCGCTCCTTCCCAAGCCCCGTCTCCAGTATCGTGGTCGGCGCCATCCACGGCGATGGCAGGCTGCGCCCAGCCGGAAGGAGGACTCTGCGGCAGCCCTGGGGACAGCGGGTCCATCACGGCCGATACGAGGGTCGCAAGCACTGCGCACACTGTCGCGCAACACATCATCACGACGGCATGGAGCCGATGATCGATCGCGACCGGCTGGACTGTCGGCGCGGAGCTCCCATCGGGGACCCGAAAGGGCGAGTGACGACCCGCAGCCGGCATCGAAGAGGCAGGGTGACCGGTCCCGAGACCACTGCAGGCCGACCCATGTGCCGTGACGGGCGACAGGGCGGACACAGGAGGTTGGCCTGGGGGTGCACACCAGGCCGCTCGTGGGGTTGGCGATGAGCGCGGAGCTGCGGGCGGCGGTGGCGGAAGGCGAGCAGACCCCATCGCGGGGGATGCCCCTTGAGCACAGTGACGGCGAGCATCCGAGATGCGAATGAACATCGTGGCATCGGGATCGAGCTCGCCGTCGGAGCCGGCGGGATCGAGGGGGGAGGACGGGGGCTCATACGGCGACATCTGTACTCTCGAGCTGCAGCGCGGAGCCAGATGCCCCTCGCTCCGGCCTGAACGAACCCAGCTGCCGCCGCTTTCACCACCCGTCGAGTGCGCGACAGTTCACGACAAGTCCGGCCCGACCGCTTCCCGTTCCCCGTTCCCCCGACGGGAGACGGTCCCCTCCACGCCTGCGGTGGGATAGGCCGTACTCCCGTCCCGATCGAAGGTGTGTGTATGGGCATCGTCAACCGGCTCAAAAAGCGCGTGAAGGGCAGCCTCAAGCTCGCTCGGACCATCGTAGACACAGTCAGCGAGGAAGCCCGTCACCCTGGGCGCCCTCCATCGAGCATGGCCAGCAACAGTCCTTTCTGGCAAGACAACCAGGGGGATACCGCGCATCAGAAAGCGCGGGAAGGAATCCAGGCGGCGAAGGCGGAACCCCCGGTCGCAGCATCCGATACCAAAGGCCTGCCCAAGCCCGTGGACACCGAAGGCCGCGACGACGAGCCCTTCTGGTTCCTGAAGGACGGCGGAGACGACGGCTGGGACACCACCAACCCGTCTGAGGAATGGCGCAAGCGGCACGGCGACGAGACCCCTGAGGACTATGGCTCAGGCAACTGAGCAACCCGTCGCACCAGTGGTGGTCTGCCTGCCCGGAATTCGGGGCGACGCGCGCATCTTCGAGCCGCTGACTGCAGTGACCGGCGGTCGTTCTTTCGTGGCACTCGATCTTCCGCCCGGGGCACCGGCGCTGGCCGCAGCACGCCTGGTTCCACACCTTCCCAGCGGCCCGCTCCACCTCGTGACCGGAAGCTTTGGCGGGCTCGTGGCTCGCTTTCTTCCCCAGGCGCGGATCGCCAGCCTGGCGTGCATCGGCACCCTGCCATCCCCCGACCACCTCGATCCGGCGATGGTGCGCCGCGCCCGGCTGCTTCTCCCTCTGCCCGATCGCGCCTTGGAACGCCTGTATGCACGTCACAGCCGACGAAGCCTTCAGCATGAAGGCTTGCCAGATGCTCTGATCCATCGCCTGGTCAGCCGACCGATTCCAGCGGCGGTGCTGCGTGCGCGCCTCCGCAGCGTGCTCAGCGGGTACCACGGCCAGGTCCCGCCGGTTCCGGTGGCCTGGATCCACGGCGTGCGCGACGTCCAGGCGCACTGGTCTCCTTCCGAGCTTCGACAGGCTGTTGGCAACGTCCACCTTATGGAGGTTCCAGGCGGACACTTTCCCCACGCCACGCACCCCACCCCCCTCTGGTCGAGCCTCGAGCGAGGCTGGTGGTCGACGATTCCCTCCCACCCCAGCCCCCCCAAACCTGTTTAGGGTGGTGGCGTGCTTCCCTTCCGACCACCGAGCGTATCCATCGTCGACTCCGCACCGTGGGGCTCTCGCGGTGCGATCGGTGCGATGATCCACGAGCTGCGTGATCTTCTTGGAAATCGCGATGGGATCTGGCAAAACGAACACACCGACTCGGGTACCTTGGGCCGAAGACAGCGGGCCAGCGTGTCGAGCCAAGCGCTGCGCAGCGCCCTCTCAACCGGTCTTTCTACGGAAGACGAACGCACCACCCTCACCGAATTTCTGCGCGCCGGTGAGCGCCGCTGGACCGTTCCGGTCACCGAGCTCGACCCCATCGGCAGCGTCGGGAGCATGCACTTTGCGGTGACGAAGGCTCTGATGTTGATCCGCCTGGATCGCCACCCTTCCACCATTCGCGACACCCACGTCTGGGCGGCCGGCTCGGTCGACGACACACCCCTCGCTGCCCGCGACATCCGAGTGCGCTGCTATGCACCGACCGGACCCGCCACAGGCCACTGCGTGGTGCTGGTTCCCGGTCACGCACTTCCTGCCACGGCAAGCATCGACACCATTCAGGCCCTCAACGCGTCTGGACACGGCGTGGTCGCGCTCGAGCACGACTGGACTCCATCCGCGGCACCCGAGGACCACCTCGGACTGCGCCTCGTGCGGGATGTGGCTGCGGTCTTGGCCACTGCACAGGCACAGTACGGCTCCGACCGAGTGCACGCCCTCGGGTGTTCGGTCGGTGCGAGCGTTGGTGTGCTCGGGGCCCTGCTCCTCGCGATGCAGGGTCGCATTCAACTCCAGGGGCCACCACTCCATCCCGCCGTGCCCGCGGTGCTCGTGTCACCGTGGGTGGGCTCCGACACCGACCTCGTTGCGCTGGGCCAAAGTGGAACACCCCGCCCAGGCCTCCCCAAGCAGCCAGCAGCACTTCGGCGTCCCGGACTCCACGCGACCGTCGCCGAGGCTCCGCAGCTCCTCACCCGTGCCACCCAGCAGGTGCTGCTCGCCGATCTGCGCGTTCCAGTAGACCTGCTCTCAGCGCTGACCCCCACCCGGATGCACATCCTCTCGCACATCGCTGAGGGACTCCGTCCCATCGCGCCCATACACATCCTGCAGGCCACTCGCGACCCATTCCACGAGCCCGCGCTCGTGCGAGGTCTGGCACACGCGCTCGACGCTTCGCTGCACTGGGTACCCGAGCGCAACCACCTGCTCGAGCTGTCGGCGGCAACGCCACCCATGGTCAGCCGGTGGCTCGATCCCGGAGCCCCCGCACCTGAGCCAACCCCCACCACCGAGCCCGACCCAACGATCCACGGCGCCGCTCGCGATCGCTCACTCCGCTTTGCCCTCCTCGCCGCACGATCGACGCAAGGCGCTACCATTCTCCCCGAGAATGCACACGATCACATTTATCTCATCGTCCCCGGGCTGTTCACCGAGCGCTATCCATTCTACCTGCGCGAACCGTGCACTCGAATGTCTGCACTCGGCCTCGAGCATGCAGTGGTGCCCGTCGACACCGACCAGACCGTCTCCCGCAACGCAGAACAGATCCGCCAGACCGTGCTGCAGCATGCACTCGACGGACGGAAGGTCGTACTGGTCGGACACAGTAAAGGGGGCATCGACATCGCAGAAGCGCTGTCTGTCCATGCAGAGCTCCGGTCTTGTGTAGAGGCCGTGATCGCTGTCCAAGTGCCCTGGCTCGGCAGTCCTGTCGCCGACTTCGTGGCCGGGCGCTCGGTCTGGGCGCAGGGACATCGCCTTGTGGTCGAGCGAGCCTTTGCGGGGGATGAACAGGCCCTGCTCGACCTCCAGGAGCCCATCCGCAAAGCCCACATCAAAACCCATCCATGGCCCGAGGCAGTCCCAACGGTGTGCCTTGCCACCGCCTTGAAGCAACGTGCAAGCCTGCTGTCGGTCCCCGACTCGCTGCTCTCGAAGACCCACGGGCCTACTGATGGCTTCGTTCCAGTCGCAAGCGCCGTGCTGCCCGGCTCAGACGCGGTATTCATCCGCGATGTCGACCATGGGGGAGTGGTCTTGCCTGCTCCATTCGGCTTGAGCGCCCACTTTCCATCTGGCGACATCCTGATCGCCCTGATCGCCCTGGCTCTGGAGCGTGCCGCACAGAGAGCCGCACCCTCTTGAAAGACTCTCGCCACCCGGTCGTATCCACCGAAGACGGACCGGGAGCCTCCCCTTGACCACCCTTGTCGCCGCAGATCCAACTTCCGAAGAGCGCACTCTCGCGCTCATCAGCCATGCGCTGTCGTTCATCGAAGGAGGAGTCTTCGCACCACTCCTGATGTACGTACTGCGCGCTCATGTGGGCGAGGCGCTCTACAAAGGCTCCGATATGGCGGACTCCGAGTTTGTGGCCTTCCACAGCCTGCAGTCCACCTACTTTGGGCTCCTGTTTCTCGCGATCACGATTCCGGTGGCGTTTCTCACGTGTGGATTCGGAGTGTTCGTGACGGTGCCGCTGTACCTCTATTTCGAGGTGGTCGCCTGCATCAGGGCCAACAGCGGCGAGTGGTACAAGCTTCCGCTTGCCGGCGACTGGGCCGCTCGGAAGCACCCAGCGCCTCCTCTCTGACTCGATGCACCCAGCGGTGGAATTCGCCGCGAGAGGGGTGTGCTACCGTCCCTGGCCCGGAGGAGCCATGGACCGCGCTGCATACCCGACCCTCGATGAAATCGACGCCACCATCGATCACTGGGTGGCGACCCTGCCCGGATGGGTGCACTGCACTGTGATTGGTCACTCCCTGCAGGGACGGCCGATCCACCTGATCACCATCGGCGACCGCACCACCAATCCAGACCATCGCCCCGCCTTCTGGCTCGATGCAGGCACCCACTGCGCAGAATGGTCCGGTATGGCCGCGGCGATGGATGCCCTCGACCGATGGGGCGCCGAGCTCCAGGCCGGAGAACCGCTCACCGACTGGCTCCGCCAGCACACCATCTACCTCGTGCCGTGCATCAGTCCCGATGGCTATGCGGCCATGCTCAAGGGGGCGCCCTACATTCGCAGCACAATGCGACCGCCGGTCGAGGGGACCGTGCGCACGGGATGGTCTCCCGAAGACATGGACGGCGATGGTGTGGTCCGCCTCATTCGCTGGAGGCACCCGGCCGGTCCCTTCATGATCGACGAGACAGAGCCCCTCCACATGCGCTTCCGAACGCTCGATGACGACCCTGCCGATGCCTTCTTCGTGGCAGAAGAAGGCCAGTTCGTGTGCTGGGATGGCGTGCGCTGGACCGGCGCTCCCCGTGAATTCGGTCTCGACTTGAACCGCAACTTCCCCGGAGGTTGGAAGCCCGCCTCCATGTTCGGCATGGACACGGGTGCGTTCTCCGGCAGTGCTCCCGAGGCCCGCACCGTCCTCGATGCACTGCACACGCGCACAAACGTGAGCGCAGTCATCACCCTCCACACCTTCACCGGCTGCCTGCTCACCGCACCGTACCGGGCCGACACCCCCCTCGGGGCCGCCGACGTGAAGCTCCTCCAGTCGCTCGGCCGGGACTGCGTGGCCGACACCCCATATGCCGCCATCCCGGTGCATCCCGACTTCACGTACGATGCGAAGAATCCGGTAGGAGGGGTGTTCTCCGACACTCTGGCTACGGTGTTCGGCGTGGCGGGCTACACCCTGGAGATCTGGGACCCATTCGCCGCCGCGGGCGTGAAGCCCAAAAACACCGCCACCTTCTTCTCCAACCCGGAGCCCGACGTGCTCCTCGGACTCGTGCGCCGCTTTGCCAGCGAGCCCGGCACCAAGCCCTGGACCCCCCTCGACCATCCCCAGCTCGGGGCCGTCGAGGTGGGTGGCCTCGAGCTGCAGCGCACCGTGCGCAACCCTCCCGAAGACTTGCTCGACGCGGAGCTCGACATCGTGTTTCGGGTGGTGGACCGGGCCCGGCGGGCGCTTCCGCGTGTGACCTGCCGGGTGCAGGTGCAACCGCGCGGCCCCGAGAGCGCCGACCTGCACATTGTGGTCGAGAACATAGGCTATCTGGGCACCGCCGGTCTGGAACGAGCCGCACAGGTGGGACGGGTGCCGGGCATCCGCGTCACGGTCGACGGGCCCGGAGGGCGGGTGTTGGAAAAGAACCTTGGCCACCTCGATGGCTGGGGACAGACCCGCTCAGGCAGCGGGGCCATGCCGCTCATGCCCAACCTGCCGAGTCGCGGACACCGCGCCCATGTCACGGTACCCGTGAGCGGTCAGGGGCCGTGGACCGTGACCTGGCACAGCGTGCGGGCCGGTCGTGGGACCGTGCAGATCGACCGCCAATCCCAGTGGGTGGACTAGACCGACACCCAAGCGCCCCGACTCCTGTGGCGCTCCACAGAGGCGAGACCGCATGGCCAGTCGCTGGGACATCACCCTGCAGTTCCTCTCGGGTCCCCTCTCGGTGCGCCCACCGCCCCTGACGCTCGGTCCCCACATTCGGCTCGGGCAGCGACGCCACGACAACGACATCTGCTTGGCGGCCTACAGCGGCATCGAAGACGATCATGCCGTGGTAACTGTCCATCCCACCGGGAGCGTGGACATCACCCCTGTGGATATGGCCCCGGTGCGGGTGGCAACCGATCGCCCCGACAGCT
>MDTC01132040.1_pt1 | contig 10950 bp, 6 predicted proteins | sample 811181 | NCBI WGS metagenome assembly MDTC01 (sample SAMN05326644, study PRJNA326480) | marine metagenome | isolation source: seawater | place: Pacific Ocean: North | collected 2011 | reverse complement strand
GCATCTGCAGTCGGTGAAAGTTCATAGATCATCTGATGATCAAGTTTTCGATGAGTACACTGTTGCAGCTGCAGAAAATGCAGCTCCTTTTGAAAGGCCTCCAACAACTTTGGTTGGCAAAACTATCCTCCTCAACTTTACTCGCTAGGAGTTCGGAAGATGCTGAATCTAACTTTTATATTTGTTTTTTTAGCCATGCAGCAGCAATTGTCTGCATCTCCGTTGATTGTTAATATCGACAGCCCTCAGTTCAGGCGCTTAGTTGTCGCTGTGCCAAGTATTGTGCTTGACCCAGAAGTTGAAAATAGTGATACCGCTCGATACTTTGTTCAGCAAGGTGCGGAAGAATTGTCCCGTCTATTGGTCTACACGGGGTTGTTTAATAGAATATCGCAAGTGGCATATGGCGATATTCCTAATAAAGGTGTTGAGCCATCGCTTGTAGGTAAAAAAGGCTTGGACTTTTCTCAGTGGAAGGCTGTGGGTGTTGAGAGCCTTGTTCATGGCGAAATTAAGAAGGATGGGCAGGGCGAATTCTTGGAAATGCGTACCTTTGATATAAGGCGGCAAAAGCTGGTTGTAGGTAAGCGATACCGAGAACTTTCTAAGGCAGAGATGCCGATTATTATGAGGCGTTATGCTAACTGGATTATGGAAGCCTACACCGGCAAGCCGGGGATTTTTAATTCGAAAATAGTTTTTGTGGGTCGAGTCTCCAACGGTGCTCCCAAGCAGATCTTTGTGTGTGACTTTGATGGTGCTAATGTTAGGCAGATTACCAAGGCTAATGCCACTCATATTTCTCCTCACTTTAGCCCTGATGGACGTAAGGTGACATACACATCCTTTAAAAGAAGAAATCCAGATTTGTACATATATGACTTAAAGTCTGGTAAGGAAGAAATTTTATCGAGATATCAAGGTTTGAACTCTGGTGCGCAATGGTCTCAAAGCGGCAAGCTCATTGCTTATACGGGCTCAAAAAATGGCGATACCGATATTTTTACCCTCGACCCTATCTCTGGTATGAGGAGAAAGCTTATAAGGGGGCATGGTCTGGATGTTGATCCAACATTCTCTCCTGATGGTAAATATCTGGCTTTTGTTTCTGGGCGGTATGGGAACCCACATATTTTTCTTGCCACCTTAAAGTGGAGTGGGGCAAATGCGGTAAAAGTAGTGTCAGATTCTAGGTTGACCTATGCTGGTTGGTATAATTCGACTCCCGCCTGGTCGCCGGATTCTAAGAATCTTGTTTTTGCTGGTTATGATAAGGATATTAATAGATATGATATATTTACTATGGCTTATAATGGGAAGAATCTGGAGAGACTTACTTTAAAAACTGGTGATAATGAGAGTCCGACCTTTGCTCCAAATGGTCAGATGATTGCTTTTCAATCTAACCGAGTTGGTGGTCGAGATGTTAAAGGTGCTCCTCAACTTTGGGTGATGAGTCGAGATGGTAGTGGTCAGCGACGGATAAATACTGGTCTGTACGAGGCGCAGACGCCTTCTTGGTCCGGTGCGCTTTATGATGCTCAGCAAAGTAGCTCAAACGACTTGGAGTAGGCAAGCGCCCCAGGTTAGCCCGCTGCCAACGACAGAAATTGCTATTAGTTCGCCTTGGCTAAATCGATCCCAATTCATTGAAATCACTGAAGGTGCGCCTGCCGCACCTTGATTCCCGTATTGGTGAACATTATAGAGGTGTCTTTCAGGTGGTATGCCGAGCTTTTTTGCTGCAGATTCTACCATTCTGAGATTTGCTTGGTGTCCGGCGAAGTAGGCGAGATCCTGGGGAGCTACGCCGTTACGCTCCAAAATTTTCTTGGTAGCTTGGATTGTTTTGGTAATTGCAAACTTTTGCACTGCTGAGCCCTGTTGTGAAAAATAACCTCCAGCTGGAATTTTTACTTTTTGATGGTTGGCTGGGTCGGACTCAATTAGTGTGTCTAGTACCATCAGGCTGCCACTGGCTTTCTCCTCGGAAATTACTGCGCAGGCGCAGCCATCACCGAATAAAACAGCGGAACCTTTATCTTGGTAGTTGATCGCTAGCGAATATCTTTCGGGATTAAAAATGCCTATACTTTTGTATTGCTCAGAGCTGATGAGTGATCTAGCAACATGCAGGTTAACTACAAATGAGCTACATGCTGAATTAACGTCAAAGGCCGGGCAGCTCCAGTCAAGTTGGCTGGCAATAGTGCACCCGTTAGCAGGTATATTATAGTCTGGAATTGATGTCCCGCAGATTAGAGCTTCCGGTTGTGGAATATTCTTTGGATTTTTCTCTTGAAGTGATAACCAGGCTTTTTCGGACATTTCTGCAATAGACTCATACGCCTTTTGAGCACGCAGGCTCTCTAAAGTAGTCCGTTCGTACCTTAAATTCTTGAGATCTTCTGCTGATAGAACACTTCTTCGGGATTTTATTCCAGTCCTTTCCTCTACCCATTTGGCATCGGAGCCAATCTCTAAGCTATCAAAGAAATCGTTGCCGATCTTATTTTCCGGGTGGAAGTGTCCCATACTTGATATATATATAGCCTTCATAATGCTCCTCAAGAGGTGTGCATGCCGCCATTTACGTGAATGGTGGACCCTGTGATGTAGGAGGCTTCTTCCGAAGCTAAGAATTTGACTGCAGCACCGATTTCTTTGGGTGTGCCAAGCCTCTTAAGAGGGATTTTGGCTAATATTGCTTCCTTTACCTCATCGCTAAGGCTGTCCGTCATATCCGTTGATATGAAGCCAGGTGCAACGCAGTTTGCGGTGATGCCAGCGCCGGCAAGATCAATGGCTAAGCTCTTTGTGAACCCTGTGATACCAGCTTTTGTAGTTGCATACATCGATTGGCCGCCATTACCCGTATAACCCACTACCGAGCTCAGGTTTATGATTCTCCCTCCTTTTTGTTTTATCATTATGCGGCTAACAAGTTTCGATAGCAAGAAGACCGGCTTTAAGTTGGTAGAGATAAGTTTATCGAAATCAGCTGGTTTGGCGAAAGTTATGACTTGATCTATGCTAACTCCTGCATTGTTGACAAGGACATCGATTCTGCCCATTTCGTTCTTGACCGCCTTTACCAGGTTTTGACATTCATCTGGATTGGTAAGGTCAGCACCGAATAATAAGGAACCAGGTAGCTCCTCTTTTAATTTATTCGCAAGTTCGACCCCACTTCTATAGTGTATGGCTATCTTATAGCCAGCTGCGTGCAGGCTTCTTGCACACCCAGATCCAATGCCTCTAGAGGCTCCCGTAATCAGTGCCACTTTTTCCAAGGTATACTCCTAATGTCGCTCAAGGTTAAAAATAATGAAATAACATCATTGTATGCCTATCACAATTGGATTAGGGATAAATGGTTTGCTTAAGCTGTTTTTTGAACAATAACGGGTTTTTTGTCGTTCTTCTTGTCTTTTTGGCCGTGATAACCAGTATCTTCGATTGCGAGGGCTGATTTTACACGAAACATAGACTCGATGATATCTTTGGTATTATCCCATATTTTATTTAGGTCATTACTTGCATCTGGATGGAAGCCTTCATGGGCAGCTCGGTTTCTAAAATCCTGAAATATATGGGTGTTTTTCACGAAGTTGAAAAGCTCTTGGTCTGTGATTCCTTCAAGCATAAAAATGTCTGCTAAGCCATATTTGCAATCTGACCTTGAAAAGCAGACAAAGAAAAGTCCAAAGGCTTTTAAGCCGTCCAAAGTAAACCTCTTGCCTCTTCGGTATTGGCAAAGGGCTCGCAGCATTTTTCGCAGCTTGAAGCGACTGAAAAAAGGTATGTCCTTTATGGTGGGTAGGTTTTCGATGTGATTTTCGAACTCCTCCATTTTTTGTGGAATGGGCCTAGCGTAGCCAAGTACATCTAACTTTCTTTGTAGTATCCCTTGGTTGATCAGTATGCTGCAAGGAGATTCGAAGTTTTCGCGAAATGATAACTCCAGAGCCTTATACTGCATATCAATGGCTGGGGATAAGTCTATATTATTTAGATTGCCTGCTGATTCTACTTGTAGCTGAAAGAATTGGGCTGTCCGCAGTGCTCTTTTGACTTCGCTAGAAAGCTGGTGGTAAGAAGGTATTTTATCTTCCAAGTGCTTGTCCAGTTCTGAGGATGTCGGCATATTTAAGCTTTTTTGCTTTTCATCGGCGATTTCTGATTGGTTAACTCCCACTTGGATTAAGCTGCGAAGAGTTTCTTTTAATTCCCATTGATGGTGCTGTTCATTTTCGCCCAGGTGTATATCTTCTATGGCACTTCTTAGTTCGGATTGTAGGCCTTCTAAGTTCTTTTCTTGAAGAATATGTGCGATCTCCATTTGTAGTTCAAAAGTTATATTTGGTCGGGTTAGGAAGGCAACTAACTCCTGGAGAGACCTTTGTGTATCGATACCAGATAAAGCTGTAATACTTGATTGTAAGACGCAGCTTGATTCGCTGCGAATATAGTCTAGGATCTTTAAGGCTGCCCGGTCGATACCTTGAAATCTGGCAAGGGTATCCAAGTAAAAAAGTTGAAACAAAAATGGTTTTTTTCTTGCATTTCCTGCTAATGTCTCCAATTGGTCTTCGCTTGGGTTTTGCCAGGCATTGGTTAGTTGTTCCCAAATATCTTTCGGGTTTTCTATTGTTCCTCTGCGGTTACTAAATGCTGTTTGGATGAACGTTCCCCTTGTTACGGATTCTCCTTCGCGTTTAGGCTGCTGTTTAAAACTAAAGGATTTCTCTGGAGAGATAAAACCTCTTCCATCAGCTAAAGAGCTTTTTTCTTCGATAATTTTCTGAAAAATATCAGATACGCCGGGGTCATTATCCATGAGTATCTTTTTGGGGATGCTTTGCAAAAATTTCGGTAGATCTTTTGTTTTTTGGGCCCTTTTTTCAATACTTTTATAGATATCTATCATGTTATCTTCGGTGATTAGTTGATCCAGTAACTTTAAGGATGATCCAAATACTATATCCGACTTTTCAGATATAACTGCCTCACTCAAGGTTGTGGACGCTATACCTCCAAAAATTTCAGGAATTCTGCTATGAAGCGTACTTCCGTATTTGCTAATCTTTTTTAAAGTATCCTTAACGGTTGTGGCAGGTAAGAAATTTCGATTCCAAATTGCGGGCCATACGTCTAAAAACTCGTTAAGGCCTGCAGAAGAATTCATTTTATCCAAAGTGCCTTTGATTTTAGAAATGGTATTTTCATTCGGTATATCAAATTGAAGGCTCTTTATTATCTCAGGCCAGATTCCTATAACTCTGTTCTTGAAATTGAGAGTAGATAGCAGTGCCGGTTCAAACCTCAAAAAATATGCCATTATGTAAGGGAGAGCTTTATCTAAGTTAAAGCTTACCTCATTCATTGACTCTAGCATTTTTTTGCCAATATTTTTGAGCCTGTCAGATTCAAAATTCCATTGTAATGCACGATAGAACAACAGCGATAGGAATGCTGAGGAGAGGTTTTCGAGATCATCTACTTCGGAAAATTGCTTTATGGTATCTACTCCACAGCCATGCCAACATGCTTCGAGTAGTGTGTAAGAAACACGCTGTGGCAGCTTAGGGTCAAGTGGTAAAGGGAGAGCCCGATGCGATAGCAAGTGGTCTGTTTTCTTATCCCATATTTTGAGGGATATGCTTACCATGTTTTGATCCCAATGATAGAGACCGCGAGTCAGGAAATCTTCTAGGGCTAAATTGTTTGAGCAGTCTGCTAGCTGCAATAACAGGATTTTCTCGTCAGTAGATATGTTTGTATGTATAATGTCATGGACAAGATCCAGTGGAAGCTTCTCATCTCTTTGGAGCCTGTTCTTAAGAAACTCATATCTTGATTGGGAACTTATGATGTTTAGGTATTCTTTGGCTGAGCCAATTTCCTTTGTCATAGGTTCTCCATAAACTTTGCTATATTGATGGCTCTTATTTTAACATATAGTACAAAGGGCCGTAATTGATGGAGCTTTCTAGGTTTGGTAAGTTTTGAAATAAAATCAATTTTATCGTTTATTATTGTCTTTTTGGGTTTTTTTGATTCTGTGTTGGCGCATTCTGCTGAAGTGGAGTTTCAGAAGATTCTCAAGTTTTCTGATATAAAGTATTATCAATTTTCGAAATTCTCCGATGTTTTGGGTGTGGAGGTTTTGGCAGATCATCTGGTAACTTTTGATGGAGAGGGCCAGCATTATTATAGAACTCTGTTTCGTAGAAAAAATCTAGATCCTGACCTAGCATTGACTAATAAAGTAGGCGGTGTTTCAGACAGTACTAGGGTAGCGGTTAATTTGGGAGGCAATTTCAAATGGATTGCCTTGAAGCCTTTTTTAGATGATATATCAATTTTGTTTAGTTCTGACTTGTCTGCCTTGGCAATACAAAAAAACAAGACGGTTAATCGGGAGTCGATTATCGTCGATCGCATTCGGCCCGCGGCTGATTCAAGGGGCGAACCAACAAGGCGTGAGGTGAGTCATTATCGTAAAAAAATAACTAGCAGCATTGAAGGTTTATCTATTCGGGGAGTGGCCAAGATGTCCGCTCCAGATCAAGATGGTAGTCAGTATATTGCGGTTACCAACCTTACTGGTTTCAGGGTTATAACTTTAAAGTGTTCCAGTAAAAGAGTAGGTCATTGTTTTTTTAATCGTACTTGTTTTTTGGCGGATAGTAACGAAGGTTTTGGGGGAGAGTATGTTGCCGGCATTGGTTTATGGAAGAACTCCAAATACGTTCTTATTGGTGACAGGCAGTATAATCGGATCTTCATATATAAGAAAAATACTTGTCATGATATTCGCCAGATAGCTGTTATGGATTTACCTGAGAAGATTGGTAAAATAAGAAGTATATTTGTAGATTCGTCTGAAAACCTTTGGGTCTCGGTCGATACCAGGGATTTTTCATTAAATGCATCTGTTTATATGTGGCCAAATCATAATTGGTTAAAAGCAAAAAGATAAAAACAGTATTCTTCTAAAAGCTTGCTCCGATGGAAATATGTGCGACGCCTGATTCTAGCCTAGAGTTGCCGCGCAAACCGCGTTCGAATTTACAGGTGGACTGGTCTGTGAGGCATCTCCTTGCTGGAATGCCATAGGATAAGTCAACTGAACCGAGTGCAGTTAAGAGGTTTGCAGCTAAGCCGTATGAGAGGTAGTTCTTCTTCATTATAAGGCTTGGATCCATAAAGAGCGCATTGAAGCTATAATAATAGTTTTCGTTGATTGAGTCAGGATATTCTGGTTTCGGCTCACTTTTTTGATCATATTCGTTTGCAAAAGCCTTATTGAAAGTATTGATCTGTTTTTTAGAAAAGAAAACATTGGAGCAATCTAGAAAAAAAGATATTGCGAATGTTTCTCGGAGAATTTGATGTCTTAGCTCGAATTTGAAAATATTTCGATTAGAGCCGCCTGAAATATAGAAATTCTTTTCTTCATAGCTACCATCTTCGAGTTCTACCCATTGATTAAAATATGGTCCAAGACTTCTGATTTGAAAACCCCTATTAGTTTCAGCGCCACCTGCATATAGCCGTTCAGAAGTCGGCAGTATGCTTGGCGAGTTGTCTTTTAGGTCGATGTCGCTTATTGCTGTGAATCTGGAACTGATAGCTAATACCCAGTCTTCAAAGAAACCAAAGAATTGACTGTGTTTAAAGTCCCATTTAAAATAGCGGAGGTTACCACCGAGGTTAAACCGAGCCCAGCTGACTTCTGCTTTGCTACGGAAGCCTGCAGTTGGCCAGCTGATATTATTAGTTTGGTCTGTTTCAGCTCTAAATCCAATTCTCCCTGTTCTTACTCTACCGGTTTCAATAAGTGGTTTCTTCTCAATTTCTTTTCTCTCTAGCCTTGTGAGTTCCTGCCCATAAAAGATACCTAACTTTGAATTGTCGATCCAATTACGAACTTTATGATAAAGGGTTAGTTCACCTGATTTAGATATTTCCCAAATATCTGAATAAGCTTCAGCTTTATGGTTGAGACTAATAATCCCATTAATTGGAATATCGAATACGTAAGGTTCCATGAATCCTAAGCCTACTTTGTTGCCTAGTAGAGTCTTATTTGCAATTTTCTTTTGTGCTTGCTCTTCACTTATTTGTGCTTTTCCGAAGACTTTCCTGCCCCAGCCGCCAATGTTGCTGTAGGAAGACTCGATGACATAGCGCGCTCCATCTAAAAGACTCCAACCTGGTCCAAAAGATATTGAGCCGGGTTTTGCCTCTCGTAGCTTTATAGTATGTCTGATGAATGGTGCATTTTCTGTTATGGCATTTGGGTTTGTTTGGATAATTTCGATTGAGGAGAAGATCCCGAGTTTTGAAAGTGATTTTCTCGTGGTCTCAATTTTTTCGGGATCATACCAGTCTCCTTCTTGTATTTGAATTTCTCGAGTTACAACTTTCTTGTGAGTATTGATCAGCCCTGAAATGGTTGTTTTACCAAATCTTACTCTTTTATTCTCTTCTATATTTACCAAAACTTGTATTTGGATCTTTCTAAATGTCCGATCTTGTACCAGCTCAATTTTTGTCCGCATATAGAGAAATCCACTGGAATAATAAGTTTTTTTTAGAGACTTCTCCAGGTCGGCAAGTTGGCTCCATGATAAGGGGTCATCTCTTTTTACTAAAAGTAATTGCTCTATATCCGCGCTCGAGTAAAATTTATTACCTTGTACGATCATATCTTTGAATGTTCTTTGTTTCCCCTCCTCTATTATAAAAACTAAGCTAGCGTTTCCAGTCTCCTTATCCTTAGTAATTCTTGGGTAACGTATTTCTATATCCCAATAACCTTCTTCTTGATATTTTTCTTTTAGCCTATCAATCCTTGTTCGAATACCGTTTGAGTCAAGGGGGGTAGTTCCAAAACCTTGATCAAGGCCGAGGAACTCTAACATAGTTTCTTTCGAGAACTTTCTAGAACCTTGGAATTCAACATTTGTAATTCCATATAGAGGTCCGGGAGTGACTTTAAACGTATAGTTTATTTGGCCTCGGCCAATGACTTGCTTTTTTGGTTCTGAGACTTTGACGTCATCATAACCCTCTTTCTTATATGCTCTTGAAATTTCTGCTTTCATTGTTGATGGGTCGTCTAGTAGTGGGTCCACTCGAGATAAATCAGCGTTGAATTTAATAGGAGACTCTATATTGTAGGTGATTTTTCTGCCTAAGGAACCGGGAATAACCAATAGTGCGGAGTTTGTTTTAGTTTCGTAGTATAGCTCAGGTTTTAGGATTCTCTTTTGGTTGAATCCCATTTCTGAAAGTTCTTCTTCGAGATCTTCTATCTGTTTATTAATGACTTTTTTGTTGCAAACATCTCCGACTTTGGTTTGAAAAGAGATTTCTTCAGGTAGCTTGAAACCGAGGGTAACTTGCCTGAGGCGGCAAGGGAAATCCTCTTCGATATATACAAAAAGTTGGGTCCAGAGACCCTTCTTATCTTGTTTAATCTTTATCGTAGCGTTGTAATAACCCCTTGTCTGCAAATGCTTTAGTGTGAATCGGATTAGATTTGCTCTGATTTCTTTAGAATTGGTAAGTCCATTGTAGCGAGATAACTGGTTATTGAGCTCTTGTTCTATTGAATATGATGTAGAATCAACTGAAATATTTGAAATCTGACTAGCTTTATTACCACGGATTATTATAAAATCTTCTGATTTTATGGCCTCGACCTGGTCGTAAGCGCCTAGTTGAGAGATATCAAGCAGGAGACGTTGAATATCCCCGGCGGAATCTATATTTGGAAATCGCTTTCTGAGGTGTTCCATAGAGGAATTAGTTATTAAGTTCTCAGGTGAGGTCTTCCAGCCCAATGAGTAAGAACGATAACTCATTGTCAAAAGGATTAAACCAAAGAAAATTGATCTACGGGAAACTAAATCTAAATTTAAGGTCGAGCCCAGTGTCTGCCTCACTCTCTGTATTTACATTTTCATTCTCATTCTTTCTTTCCATGGAGCCTGTGACAAGTATACTATCATGCACCGTATATTCAGAGCTGAATTTCCAGTCGCTTCCTCGAATTATTTGAAATATCAAATTGATATCGTCGCTTAGGTGAAAAGGAAGGTTGATGCGCGGTTCAATTTTTCCAGCATCATCGGCTACGGTATCTAAATATACTTGCCGAACTACTGTTTGGCCAGATAAATCAAATAGTTTTTCAAGTGGTTGCTCAAACTGACTAATAGCTAAATTGGCAGCTTCGACCTTGGCTAGGTCACCGATTTTCCCAGTTTCCGAGTTAATCTCTGGGAGTTTTCCTTGATTAAGTAGGATCAACATTTCTACTTTTGAAATTTCGGTGCCGTCGGATCTCGTTGGTGGGTCTATACTCATTTCTACTTTTTTTCTACTAGCATAACCGGTAATGGCTATTTGCACAGTGTATTGAGATACTACAGCATCTGCCATGATATCTAAAAAAGGGTCGGGTGGATAATTGGCGCCCTGAAACTTGATCGATCCTCGGCGTATTTTGAAGTCTCTTTTATAAAAAATCTTACCTTCGTTAATGTCAATAGCTCCAAGGATAAGCGGCTGGGCCTCTGTGCCCAGTACCTTAAGATCGGCGGACAGTGTGGCTATCATATTTCTATTTCTAATTCGTATGCTCTCGCTTGTTATTGCAAGATCAAGTTTAAGAATCGGATCTCTATTTATATTTCCGGTAGATAGTTTTTTTTGGTATATCGAGTCAATAATTTGGTTGCGGATATCAAATTCCCCGGAAGATTGAGCTTTGTCCAAATTAATATTACCGGCTAATTTCAGTGGCAGCGCATTTCCTGATAGTTGTAATTCGTAAGTCATGTCTGTATCGAAATTCAGGAATGCTACGGGAAACCTTCGAATGTCGACTCTACTCCCTAAGATTGTGATACTCGAATTTGAGGAAGCGTTATT
>MDTC01248847.1_pt1 | contig 10951 bp, 14 predicted proteins | sample 811181 | NCBI WGS metagenome assembly MDTC01 (sample SAMN05326644, study PRJNA326480) | marine metagenome | isolation source: seawater | place: Pacific Ocean: North | collected 2011 | reverse complement strand
TTTTGATTTTTGTTCTCGAAGGTGGAATTCAAAACTCTCTTTTGATGCAGACCAATGAATCTCTTCATCGGTCACCAGAGCATCCGCAAGAGCTTTTGTATCAGCACTGGTTTTCGACTGAACGCAAAGAGAAAGTGACCAACTGGTAGTCATCTAAAGACACTCCTTCGAGTGTAATCACTCTTCTTCGGAAATTTCACCAGCAGCCAAAGCACGCTCGTAATCAAGCGCAGCCTGTTGTGCGATGAACGCCATATCTGCTGTGGTTGCTCCCTCAACAGAACGACGTAGAATTCGACTGTTGGTATCGGATGCTCGAGTGAATGGTTCCCATGCGCCACCTGCGAAGGTGTGGTCGCACTTTGCACAATGCCAAATCCCAACAGAAACTCTGCGGACTTTACGGTATTGGCAAACAGGACATGTATATTTTGCAGTCTTCTTTGCTAATGCAGCACCTGCGTTTCGACGAACTGAAACACCATATCGGGCTCCAAATCGTGCTGTTGCACCTGCTTTTTGTGTTCGCTTTGCCAATCAGTTCCCCTCCTGGGTTGCTACGAGTTTACGAAGTTCGGAGCATCGCTGATGCGCCACCTCGAATATCTCTGCAAATTCCGCCGGCGTGAACACCCCTCTTAACCCCTTTTGTAGGGAGTGGAGGTGTCCTTCATCACCAAGAGTGATGTGAATTCGCTCATCTCCACCGAGTTCTTCCTCTTCGGAAGGATCGAAAACATATCGACCACCTACTCGAGTGAATGATGCCATAATAGGGGTACCATTCACTTTCAGAGTGTAATCTTCACCAACGTCAAAGCGTTCAGCAGGGACAACTGCTGTTCGAAGAGCTGCAATTGCTGCAAGGCCACATGCATCAAACACATTGCCGCCATCAGATAAAACATGGATATCAATCATGACACCCCAAACTTTCTCACCTGGGACAATGCACAGACTTTCCATGTCAATGCATCCTGATTCACGGATACCTCGGTCAACAACACGACCAAGTTCAATGGATTGTGGTGATGGTGGCCCAGGCTCATATTTTCGGTGAGCGACTGGTCGCAATTCAGCACCGCACATCAAAGATCCTTGAGAAGGTCGGTCTGGCCAAGGTGTACGAATTTCAAATTTGACACCGGCGTAAACAATAGTTTTGCCCATTACGACTTTGGCTGAACCTTCAGCATTGTAAAGACAATCGATTTGTAAATCTACATCACGACCATCCCAACGGCCACGGCCATCGAGGCGAAGATCATCTTCAGCGAGTCGAGCAAGTTCTTGGCGAAGAAGAGTTGGTACGAGTTCGACCATCAGTTCTCACCTCCTTCGTATCGGCGCTTGAGCGCATCAACCATGATCTCATGAATCTCAGCAGCTGCTTTGAAATTGTATTCCATTGCAAGGTTATATTCATCAGGTGAGAGGTCTCCATCCATTTGCAGGAATGCAATTTCTCCCGTGTTTGGCAATATGCCAACAGGTAAGTCTGCTTGCCCGTAATTGTCTTCAGCCTTGTCCAAATCTAAAACGACAATGTCTTCGACTTTTCCAGAAGCAACACCAACAAGAAGGTCTCGCATTGGAATTCCAGCATCAGCCAGAGCAACAGAAGCAGCGGTAATACCAGCGCAACGTGTTCCTGCCTCAGCAGCAAGAATCTCAATTTCAACACGAATCTTCGAACGAGGATAACGTTCGACGAGAACAACTGATTCAAGAGCCTCAGCAGTTACTTTCGAGATCTCTCGAGAACGGCGGTTAAAACCTGGCCGAATTCGGTCACTGGTAGAGAATGGAGCCATGTTGTATCGAACATCGATAACTGCACGATCTTGTCGCTGAATCTTACGAGGATGAGCCTCCATAGGTCCATACACAGCAGCAACTGCCACATTCAATCCATGCGTTACCATTGCTGAACCATCTGCAGCAGGAAGAATTCCTGCCTCGATTGTCACTGGTCGCATTTCGTCAAGCTTGCGTCCGTCCAGTCGAAGACCGTCGTCGCGTAATAATTTCACATCACCGTATCCGCCCATTAAGCATCACCATTTTTTGGAGCATTGTTTTCAAGAGCAGAGAGATCTGCTTCGAATGATTTTTTGTGTCCAGAAGTGTGAACCAAATCGATTGCTTGGCGAGCCCAAGCAATTCCATCAGCGTCACCATCGACCCAAACTTTACCATTTTCACCGACGATGATTCTGCAGTCGCAAGCATCACGGAGTCGTTGAATGGTAGCATTGCCTTCTCCACGAAGGCGTTCTATGTGAGTAATAGGAACAGAATGAACTGAACCCTGATTGAGACGTCGTAGGCCAACTCCCTTCATTGTGAGTACGACATTGTGGCATTCATCGACTTCTTGAACACGTGCCAAGACTACATCTCCGATACCCATATGCTGTCGAGCAGCTCCGAATTCGACTTTCCAAGGTGCGAGTGACATTGGCAAAAGTCCTTGGAATGGGCCGTTGATATTCATGAACCAAAGATTGTTTCGAACTTCAGCAACTGTTGCAACGATAAGGTCGCCTGAACGTGGCATATATGCGCTGTTAATCGGGTCGACTGAGACCGTATTGTTCAGGTGTTTAACCCACCCGAGGCGGGTGGCAATAATTGTATCATTTTGTGCGAGTGCACCACTTCCTACGCGCATCCCGGCAGATGGCCCAATAGCCATACCCGGGGTCACGAGGCGCAGCTCGGCGCCGTTTTGACCGTTGGACATTTCTTTCTCTCCATTCTTGGCGAATCGCCAACCCATGATAAAGCCGACCCTTAGAGAATCTAACGAACAAGGCAACTCAAAGTTATAATTCTCTGAACTCGGTGTCAGAAGATTGGCGCATGAGTTTTCCGATAATTGTATCTTTCATCCCAGCAGGCAACTCAATAATCGCCGCCCAAGTACCGTTTTCTAACCACTGCTCCTTTTCCATGTATTGTCGCAAGACTCTGGATGCTGAACCATAAGCAGAACCGGGGACACGAATTGCCAAACGAATCGATTCAAACGAAAGAGGAATCATGGGTTTCAACAATTCAATGGCATCCTTTACCTGATCCTCTAATCGTTTGAAGGGATCTACTGAATATCTAGATTCATCGAGAGCCAATTCTATGCGAGTTTTTGGATGTGGACTTTTTGATTTCGGGTCAACCGCCATCGTGTGAATTTCATGAACAATTTGTTGACGCATTTGCTCGACTCTTGCTTTTCTTTGGGCTGTTGTTAGTTGAATGCTTCCTTTCGACAGAATAATCTTCGCAATTTCTAAAATGTCTTGCGTTCCAAATGTGTTTTCAATTGCTTCTTCTGTAGGTCGCTCTGCACCACGGATGTCGTGGAATACCTCATCCATTGCGAGGAATTGGTCGAGGTCGACTGAAGTCGGATCTGCTTTGAAGTCCTCAACTGAATTTGGATCAACGAGCAGTTCGTATCGTTTTCCAGCTTTTTCCATCCGTGCAAGCACGGCATCATCAAGACTTACCATAATCTCCCTCGTGTTCAGGTGGGAGAGACAGCATTTGAACGTGGCTATCTAATTTCACTCTTCCAACGGTTTGAGCCGGTCGATTTGCTTGTTGACTTCAGAGCGGTCAAGAACTCGGTATCCATCAGCATCGACAACAGTCACTTCAACTGCTTCACGGTTAAGTTCTGTATCGTTTGCGCTTCGAAGAGCCTCAAGGCCAAGTTTCATTGCGGCATTCAGCGTCAAACCTTCTTTCCAGTTGGACTCAAAGAATTCGATGACGGTGTTGCGTCCACTTCCAATTGCTCCTGCATGGTAAGACTGGTATGCCCCACTCGGGTCAGTCTCATAGAGGTGGATTCCATTGTCGTCGACTCCACCGATAAGGAGAGCTGTTCCAAATGGTCGTGAACCTCCGTATTGGGTGAAGGATTGCTTGAAATCACAAAGTTTCTTGACAAGAACATCAACTGGGACTTGTGCAGCATACGTGATGCGATTGACTTGAGCATCAACACGGGCACGGGCTACCAACTGACGAGCGTCAGCAACAAGACCAGAGGTTGCAATACCAATGTGACCGTCGACCTTGAACATCTTTTCGATGGACTCAGGAATAATAAGTCGGCTCACAATGCGCTTATCGCAAACCAAAACTACACCATCACGGAACTTCAAACCTGCAGTCGTCGTTCCTCGCTTGACTGATTCTCTAGCATATTCAACTTGAAACAATCGTCCGTCTGGGCTGAATGTCGTAATTCCGTGGTCGTATCCTCTTCCGCTTGGTTGCATGTCGTCACTCTCAATGTTCCGTTAAATCGACGCTTTATGAGGATGAGGGTTCAAGTGAATGAATCATCGCATAGAGGCCGATACACCTAACTGAGTCCGCCACCCCATTTGAACCCTCACCCAAACACACTTCACCCCTAAACTCTTCAAATGGTTCTACTTAGGAAGTTTATGCGAGTCGCAGTCCTGTCTTCAGGTGGCAAAGATTCTGCCGCTGCATGGTGGTGGGCCATGTGTAAAGGCTGGGACGTCACCCATTTGGTCACGGTTCGAATAACTGGTGGGGACTCATGGATGTTTCAGGTCCCAGGAACGCATTTGGTTGAACACCAAGCGAAGCTTGCCGGAATAGAATGGATTCAGGTTGATTCCAGTGGCGAACAAGAAACGGAAATCGACGACTTAGAACGGGCGCTATCGACTCTAAAAATCGACGGAATTGTTAGCGGAGCGTTACGCTCAGACTACCAAAAAAGCAGAATTGAAAGAATGGCTGAACGGTTGGACATCAAAAGTTGGACACCGTTGTGGCATCAAAAAAGTCAGTTTCATATGAAAGGACTGATTGAAAATGGATTTCAGGTATTCATCACCGGAGTGAGCAGTGAAGGGCTCGGCAAAGAGTGGATCGGTAGGAAACTTGATGCCTCATCGCTTCAAGAGCTGGAAGAATTGTCACAAAAATACAGATTTAATGTCGATGGAGAAGGCGGAGAATACGAGACATTGGTCACTGGAGGGCCACATTTTGCGGGTCGCCTTGAATTGGTTGGAACCGTCGATTGGGACGGACGCAGAGGAACATTCGAAATCGAACGGGTTCACAGTATTGCTTGACGAGCGAGAGCTACGCATTCATCGACGATTTCACCTGAAACTCCGATGTGGTTTGCTGGTTCAAACATCGCTTCCAATTCTTCAGCAGAAAAGGCAGCTGCAATGGCTGGAGTCCGACTGCAAACATCGATGAGTTCAATGTTTTTGTCCACAGCCTCAAACGAGGCTGCTCGAAGAATTTCATGAGCTTCATCACGAGGTATGCCGTGGTCAACCAAGTCAATCATCACTTTTTCAGCCATCACGAGACCTTTCTGAGAATGGATGTTGGCAAGGCAACGCTCTGCATCAACCCACATGTTCTTCAAAACATCACGGGTCTTCGCCATCACATCTTCGCATAATGCTGATGCGTGCGAAAGTGTAAATCGTTCACTGCTTGAGTTCGCCAAGTCACGTTCATGCCAAAGTAATGCATTTTCGTAAGTAGGGATAATCATAGCACGAACAATTCGAGCCAATCCACTCGCATTTTCCGACTTGATAGGATTCTTTTTGTGCGCCATTGTTGAAGAGCCAACTTGCTTTTCAACGTCGAATCCTTCCCCTGCTTCACGTATTTCAGAGCGTTGAAGATTACGAACTTCTTGAAGTATTTTCTCACAACTTGCAGCAACATTTGCCAGCCATGAAATGTATTCAATGTAGCGATCACGACCGACAACTTGCGTTGTCGCTAATGGAACTCCAAGCCCTAAGTGGGTCAAAATCAAACGCTGTAATTCGCGAGCGTTTTCACCTTGTGCAGCACCTGTTCCAACTGCTCCAAGGAATTTACCAACAGATATCCGGGGCGATGCTTCGTCGAGGCGAATCAATTGACGGCGGAGTTCATCAAGCCAGACCGCTGCTTTCAATCCAAAAGTGATGGGAACTGCAGCTTGCCCGTGCGTACGACCGAGCATGACGGTGTCACGTTCTCGTTCAGCGACATCTGCGCAAACACCAATCAGTAAGCAAAGTTGCTCTCGAAGTAATACAATACTGTCACGGAGTTGGAGTGCAACTGCAGTATCTACAATATCATTGGATGTCGCTCCAAGATGAATGCACCACCCCGCTTCACCTGCAGCCTCTGCCATTGCCTTGGTCAAGGCCATTATGTCATGCCGTGTTTCGGCTTCGATTTCAGATACTCGTTCTTTAGTTACAGAATCGGGGTTTGCGATCGAGGCTACAATGTTGTAATCCTCTTCAGTCACCCTTCCAAGTTGCATATGAGCCCAAATCAGTGCTCGTTCAACATCGAGTTGGCGCTCATGGCGTCCGACCTCAGACCATATTCGTTTGAAATCTTGGCAGCCGTAGCGATAATCAAGTGGGCAGAAGGCCATATTGTAGTCTGCACGCCACGCTTCATCAACATTGCCTTTCAAAAACATGCCATTCCGAGGCAGAACGATTGATTCATTCTGGCTGATTGACGGGCCCCATAACCGAGCGTATGAGAATGATAGCGAGTATTGTAGAAAGGACAAACGATACGCCAACATAAAGCGAGATGTTGTACCACATCATACCAACTCCGATCAGTGATGCATACGATACAATTTGACAGATTGCTGAAGCCAAATGTAACCGGTCCATTCGCTCCTGACTGAGTTTGCCATTATGTTCGAGTAAAAAGGTGTAAATCAAAAAGTAAATTCCCTGAAACGGAATAGTCGCCGCAATTATGGCGAGAGCAATTTCACGAATGAAGGTTGGATTTGATTCTTGCTCCATTCCCTGGAAAAGCATGAAAGCGGTGTTGGTTCCGAGAAGGGCCGCCATTATTGTCCAGCGCTTGTCTTGTGATGAGGTTCGACTTTCAACATTTACCGATTCCTCACTCATGACCCGTCGCTGTGAGTAAAGGGTTTGATGTTTACCGTTCAATTCACCCCGAAGGATGATGTTTTCACATCAACAATCAATCTTCGATTCGATCAAAGAGGAATTCAAGACCAAAGAAAGCTGAAGTCCAAAATACTCACAATTTTGATGACTGCGCCAGTAATCGTTGCAGATATAAGAAGAACGAGAAGCATAGAAAGGGGGCCATATTGGTTTGAATCACGAAAGATTGTGCCATAAATTCCGTCCCGCTTCAAAGCATCCATGAATGAAGATGCTTCGGAATAATCCGGGAGTGGTCGGCGTGGAATTCGCTCACCTTCTCGCACAACAAGGTCGTCGCTCATGGGTGTGGGTTGAGGAGGTAGGGCATGAATGTTCCTCAAAAAATCAAACGTGGGTAAGTATCAATGCCGAGTGCCTCGTCAGCGGTCTATGGGCAGAGCACGCTTTGAAGCAAGTGGAAAGAATATCCATTTGGCTGTTGAAGGAAGCATAGGCGGGACAAGCCTTGGATTGCATATGGCTACTGATGTTATTGAACAGGGTGGGAGAGTCCTTTGGGCATCTCCAATGATGCCTGATAATGTTCGGTTTGGGCAGATATTTTCTCACCTTTCAATCGCTCATTCATCTCGATATCACGCCATGAATTTGGTTGGTGATTTCGAACAAGCAATGGATATTTTGATTCAGACTTCAAATTCATTACCAAGTGTAGAACTGGTCGTATTGGATGATTGGTGTGACTCTTCAGGAAAAATTCCAGCCGCTAAAATTGCTGCGGTGCAGAGACTTTCACAGGAAATAGATTCCTCAATCTGTCTGCTGCTTACCAGCAAAGGAAGCATCGATGCGAGTGGAAATTCCAAGGATGCTATAGTTGCTCGTGGTCGAGAGGCAATGCGTAAGGCAGGTTTTGAAATCTGGCGATTGGAACGGCCTAAAGACGGAGCTCACAGGATATTGGTTCAGCAAGATGAATCAATAGAATTGAAATTGGAAGAAGAAGGGTATTTTCTCTAGGCTTCATCTTCGTCGTCTTCACCGAGTAATTCCGCCATTTCTTCGAGTGCCTCGTCATCCGGTTCATCAAACTGGCTCGGATTTTTTGCGCCACCATCGAGTGTATCCTCTCCAGCAATCTTCGGAGCAGCATCCTCAAGCATCGATTGACGGTTTTCACCAGCACGCTTTGCAATAAACCAAGCCATTCCTAAAAACAGCAAGACAAGTACAACATAGGCTATATTCTTGGTTAATTCTTCACTCGCCATATACTTGTCACTCAACGAGATGACTTATTTATTTCCCAAGAACTGAAATGAAATGATTCAATCCAGCCACTCTAATGGTCGAGCAAGGTGCCTACGAGCATCCGCCGGAGGCTGGACCCATGATTCGTAAGGTGGAACTCGTGGAGTTTCTAACCAGACATCTCCTATTCGCAATTTACATTTCGGACAACGACACCCCTGTCCTTGTCCCATTGACTTCATCCGAACACCGCATTCTTCACAGAGTGGTCGTTGTTGATTTGGAATGGATGAAACAACACACAATTTCTCAAGATGCAGGGTTCCAAATTCAGGAGAAATTCCGTTTCCAAGCACGACATCGCCCGGTTGGAGCCATTGAGCAAGTTTCTTCACAGAACCCGATTCGGAAAAAGCCAGCCATTTACCGTGCTCTGTTGTCAACACGCAATGACCTCGGTTCAACACTTCTACGTCTGCAACCGTAGCTCGAAGTGGTTCACCAAGATGGTCATCTGTTGCCTGATTAGTAGCAAAGGTGCGTAAACCAACTGAGGGTTCAGTTAATTCGGCTGATAGGAGTTTTTCTGCAGCACTACGAGCAGTATTTTCGTCCCGTGCTCGTAAGCCAAAAAGGACAGGGCAGGGGCCACGAGGTGCAACCATACCCGTTCCTTTTCGAGGATCTCTCGAGAGAAATGTAGAAGGGAGGGCGTCAACTAAATCCAGTGTTTTTTCACAGACGGAACGCTGCGTTTGGCCATGACGATTTGATGGACGCCAAGCAATGGCTTCCCATGTATGCTTCTTTCCATGCCAAGCAACTGCAGCAGTAGCCCCAATTCTCCCTTGTCCACCCCATGAGCGATCCGCTTGAGGGATATCCAACAACTGAACTTCGGATTGAACTGCCTTGGTGTAAAATGAATCATCAATACTCGATTCAGAAAACCAAACCATTCCAGGATCTGCCGGATACTGTTTTCGCTCATCGTGATTCGAGGTGGAGACATTTCCCCTGAGAGGCATCAAATGATTATTCCAATAGCGATCAAGGTGTTCAAGGAGTATGGACTCATCTTCGGTCTCTAATTCCACGGCTACAGCAGCGTTACCACGAGTGCGATGTTGAGCGAACGGCCAAAGTCTAACCAAGCGGGGGGTTTTGATTGTAACTGAATCTGGCAAACTTTGTAGAAGAAGATGGAACGAATACGTCGTACAGCCTTCTTCCAGGCTGTCGGTGTCATCCAAACCAAGCCAACCCACCAAATCACCGCACTGGATGGAAGTCATCACCTTTATTTTCAGAATCAAGAATACGTTCAGTTACTGGAAAAATACCCTCTGAGTCATCGACCTGGAAGAGTCGCAAACCTTGAGCCCAACCAGCACCCATGTCACTTCCTCTATCGCCAACCATGCAGTCAAACAAATGTGCTGGATTCGGCTTATGGCCCCACCAATCAACCTCTGCATCTTCTGGAGGAACTTCTGCAATTGATTGGCCTAACGGGTGTTCAATTTTACCTCGAAGCACTTTTTCTCCGAATCGTAGCATTCCGGGCATCGGTTTACGACACATGCATCGATCACGATGACGATGTGGACAGGCAAGAATCATGTCAAAATGGGCATCACCATCAATTTTTAGAAACACACTGCGCATATGGTCATGAATTGAATGCAGTCGGTGCTCATCCCACAAACCTCTCATAATTGGAGACTGATTTGTGACGATACAGATTCTGTAGCCAGCCCTTCGGAGCATTCCAACTGACTGAGCAGCATTGGAGAGAGGGATAAATTCACTTGGCTGATTGATGTATTCTGAACTGCCAATGTTCAGCACTCCATCACGGTCAAGAAATGCAATACCGCCGTGCAAAGGAGCAGAAGCAGGCAAGGGACTAGGCGTGTACTGAACAACGAACCCTCGCATGGTTGGCCCAGCAGGTGGAAGATGAAGTGATTTTGGTCGAACCAACAGAGTGTTGAAATGGAATCAGCATGTAGGATGCTCCATGCTGTTCAGCGCTGAAGTGGCTTCACTCATCGGTGCAACAGGACTTATTTCCCTCGCAGTTTCGTGGCACAGGAGAAAAAAAGGCGAAATTCGTCTCGCCCAATTTGGTTGGGTTCTTGTCGGTTTAACCTTCTTCAATGATGCGGAGAAATATTTGTCTCATGGCGATGCAGTGCTTACTGTATTTACCATTGCTACACTTCCTATGGCTGTAGGAATGGCGGTGTGGGAACAACGTGTAAATGATGCAAAAACGCAGCGTGCTTTGATTTGGTCAAGGGGAGCAGTTGCTTACGCAGGCGGGCCTTACTTGCTCATCGCCCATGTGCCATGGCTCAATGTTCTTGCTATCTGGTTTGTCGCAAGTCAAGCAGCCTTGTTTTTGCGATTCTCAGGTTCAGGTGACGTTGTTCTCGGTGAGACAACCGTCAACACGGTCAACGGTGAAGTTGCGTGGAGTGCATGGGATGGAAACCGATGGTTCATGGGTGAATTTGTCGGTGAATATCCATTTCAAACCGAACTGTTAATGAGTGATGGAACCGCCATTGGAATTAATTTTGTGTTAGCATGCACTGCTTTGCAATCGATGGTCATATTCATCGGCGCCATCGCAGTTCTCGACATTGATTGGAAGCGACGATGTCGGGCACTGATTCTCACACTCCCGGTCATACACATCCTCAACTTGTTCCGAAATGCTG
>MDTC01161818.1_pt1 | contig 10951 bp, 8 predicted proteins | sample 811181 | NCBI WGS metagenome assembly MDTC01 (sample SAMN05326644, study PRJNA326480) | marine metagenome | isolation source: seawater | place: Pacific Ocean: North | collected 2011 | reverse complement strand
CAAAACCTCGCCCCCCAGGGGTCTTTCGACGTCTACGACCAGCTCGGTAAGGTCATTTCCAACACGAGCGTAGCCAACCATCGCGACGCCACCGTCTACGTGGGCGTGCCCAAGGTGGTGGGAGGTGCATTCAAGGCCGCTTCACTCAACAAGCTCATGCGTTCTGAGTACCCCTCGATGCGGCACGTGAATCAACACTCGACCCGATCGTCGGTGGGTGCCTTCGTGGTCAACCTCCCCGGCGTGTATTCTCACCATAATCGCACAGAGGTCATTTACACGCTTCTTATTGACGCTCGAGATTTTCCCTGCCTTCCATCGGCGTATGTACTGACGCCGGTTTGCGCTGACATCGCTCACGTGAACATCTACGAAGAGAGTTCCTTCTCGATCGCGCCCGGACGCAGGCTTTGCGCCGTTTGCGTTGGGGAAGAATTCGCTAAGGTACAGTGGCCAAAGTGGCAGGATGCAGAAGAAAGCCACGACTTCAAGATGGGCATTTTCCTCGATCAAGTTCGGATGGTGCTGAACAATCCAAACCCAGATGATAATGCACGCTAGGTGATTTGAGTGAAGATGCGACACCTGCGCCAATTGGGTCTGGTTAATCAGCCCAGGCTGGGTCAACTGAAGGTGCTTGTATCGGGTCAGGCTGATGAAATCGCTGACGTGCTGGTGCTGTTGGACCAACTTGGTGCCGCTCAAGATGGCGGTTCCATTGGTATCCAATTGGTTGGTGGCAACAAGCCGAAGGCGGTTTTTTGGAAACTCGCCTACCCCAATCACGCCTTCATCCAAGATTTGGTCAATGCTCAATCGGACCTCTACGCAATGGTATCCTCCGACCAAGCATCGAGGGATTGGGACATTCATCTCTCTTTCAACACCTTTTCACAAGCAACGGTTCCCACCGTGTACGGTGCCGTTTCCGGTCCAAGGGCGGCCGTCTCGATGGCTCCGCTGCCCTCTCTCAATGTTGCAAAGCCGACCACCCTTCATCCACTGACATCGGCCCTGCGAGTTGCATGTGCTGCTGCAATGGTCGAGCGCATGCTTGACGAGCTTGAACTTCGCAACGCCCTACCTATCAGCGACGCGTGGGTCACCATCACCTGCCGCATCGAGACAACCGAGGAAGAAGAGGCCCGATCAAAGGTTGCGAGTATCAGCGGTATGCCGATGTCCATGACGCCGACGGCCGACGGATTGGCCCTGCTTGCTCGCCTTCGTCTTCCCTACCCTCTACCGCTGAATCCGTTTGAACATCTTACGGTACAAACGAGCACCAAAGAGGACCTGCCAGAACTGGTTGATGTCGGTCTTGTTCCTTGGGAGGCTGCCGCCCATCCGCTGGATGATTCGTTCAACATTCAACACACAAACATGGTCATGCTCGGTGTGGGTGGACTCGGCAGTTGGAGTGCGCCCTTGTTGATGGAGCAGGCGCCTGGGGGAGCCTTTCACGTGGTGGACGGTGACACATGCATCGAGTTGCACAACCTGAACCGACAGGTGCTGTACAACGACCGACACATTGGCAGGGCCAAGGCCGAAGTGGCCGGTGAGCAACTGCAGCGACTCAACGCCGATGTCACCATTCATGTTCATCCGGAGCACTTGCTTCCCATGCACGTTGAGGAGAGCTTGGGAGACGACTTGGTGGCCGCCATGCCCATGGCCTCGTTTGACCTTGACGATGGGGTGGTTGAGAGCGCCTTGCCAGAAGCCGTTTCTACGAGCACCCTGTTTTTTGGATGCTTGGACAACATGCGTGCCCGGACCCTACTCAACGAAGCGGCGCTCCATCAGAACGGCGTGATGATCAACGGTGGGAGCGAATCGGTTCACGGGATTGTCGAGCGGTTTTCCAACGACGAGGGGTGCATGGTGTGCCGTTACGGCGATGAGGCAGCCCGAGAAGAAGAGGTGATTTCCTGCACGGAAGAAGGCGCTCGGCCGGTCGCTTCCATCGCCACCACCACCGCTTGGGCCGGTGCCATGATGGCCGTGTTCGGCTTGATAGAGGCCTCTTCGCACCAAGGGATTGAACTTCCACGACTTCAATGGCACCAAGGTTCGGTTCTTCGGTGCGATGTGGCGTCAAAGCCGCCTTGGATGAACGAACCGTGCTTGCGTCATATTTGACAGAATTTGGGTGGGTGAGAGAGCCGGAGGAATGAGAACCATGATTGAACTAACCTGTCAAGCCAACGCCAACATCGGAGAAAACAAGATCGCCATTGCCTTTGAGGACTGTGCGCCCAACGGTCTTCGAGCCGGATCGCCCATCATGGTGGTTGGGAACAAAAAAACCGTCGCACAAATCTCGGTCAACGAGGCCGCCGAACCTGGGCAGGTCCTGATGGGCGCCACCATGCGTCTGAACGCCAACGTAAACGACGGAGAGACCGTTCGCCTGCGCCAGCTTCCCGCTCAAGCCATGCAGCGTATTCGCTTCCAACCCATCGTCACCGACCTTGATGACGAAACGTTCAACGCAGCGATTCGGAGCCTACGAGACGTGTATGTTTGCAAGGACGCTCGATTTGTGGTCAATGTCAACGGCGATCCAGTTGAAATCTGTGCCACCAAGGTGAAGCCAGACCACGGCTGGTTGGTTGAAGAGACGGCCATCGAGGTGCGAAACAAGCCCGTTCGCCGACGCGGCGCCAACATTCCTACCGTTTCTTTCGCTGACATCGGGGGGCTCGATGACACCATCGAGGAGATCAAGGAAATCGCCATCGTCCCGCTCATCCACCCTGAGGTGTACCAAAAGGCCGGTCAAGACCCGCCCAAGGGCATCCTGCTCTACGGCCCACCCGGCGTGGGCAAGACCCTGCTGGCCAAGGCGCTCGCTCGCGAGGCTCAATGCAATTTCATCAACATCAACGGCCCTGAATTGTTCATGGGTACCTACGGGGATTCGGAGCGAAAGTTACGAGACATCTTTGCCCAAGCCAAGAAGGAAGCGCCAACGGTCGTTTTCATTGATGAAATCGACGCCATCGCAGGATCTCGAAAGGAGAACAAGGGCCAACTTGAGAAGCGAATTCTCACCCAATTGCTGACCGAACTGGACGGCTTTGAAGAGCGCGGCCAGGTGCTGGTCGTGGGCTCCACCAACATCATGGATTCCATCGATGATGCTCTGCTTCGGGCCGGACGATTCGATCGCCGCATCCACGTTCCATACCCCGACATTGAAGGTCGAGAGCACATTCTTTCCATCCATTCAGCTACCATGCCTCTGGAACCGGGGTTCAGTCTCAACGCTTGGGCAAAGCAGACCAACGGCTTCACTGGAGCCGACTTGGCAAACCTCTGTCGATACGCAGCTGTGGCTGCCATGCACCGTGTTTACGGCAACGAGCGATTGATGCAACCAGAAGAACTTTCTGAAGATGAACTGAGCGAACTGGAAATTTCCGATGAGGACTTTGAGCTGGCTAAGGAACGAGCCACGCCTTACCAGGTTGAGCGTCGTCTTCCCGCCAACATGGGTTTCCACGACATCGACGACATCATCGGTCACGAAGAGGCGAAGGCTGAGCTCAAGGAACACCTCGTCGCACCCATTCAGCACAAAGAGATGTTCGAAGCCATGGGGCTCAACTGCAACGGTGGTGTGATTCTTCACGGTCCGCCAGGAACCGGGAAAACGATGCTCGGAAAAGCGGTTGCCAGCCTGTCCGGTGTCCAGTTCATGGCCGTGTCCGGTCCAGAACTCCTCTCCAAGTGGGTTGGGGAATCCGAGCGAGCGGTTCGGGAACTCTTCCAGCGGGCCCAAGAGGCGGCTCCTGTTGTCCTATTCTTCGATGAGTTTGATGCGCTGGGTCGCCAGCGAGACGGTGGCGACTCTTCGGCACACTCCAATTCGGTTGTTGCGCAACTGCTCACCCTGATGGACGGTCTCGGCTCCAACGAGGACATTTACCTCATGGCGTCGACCAACCAAATCGACTTGGTCGACCGTGCTTTCCTTCGTCCAGGGCGCTTCGATCGGACGATTTACGTCGGGCCGCTTGAAAAGCAACACTACAAGGCCTTCTTTACCAACGAGACCAAGGCCTGCCTGTCGGATGTCTCTGGCGATGAGTGGACGGCCTTCACCAAGCAACTTGTGGACGAGGCGACAGGTGCGGATCTTCACGGCTTGATGAACACGGCGAAGCGACACTCGGTCTCTCGTGCCATCGCTAACCAGCAGGAGCTGGCTGTGGTTGAACACCAAGACCTCGTCGCTGCGCTGGCTTCGGCACCGCACCTTTTCGCCGGCTACGCCAAGGATCTTCCCGACCTCGAGGTTTGGGACAACGAAGAGCAGGACGAGGACGATGACTGGGTGGTACCGTGAGCGACCGATTTTCCCGACAACGTGGCCTTTTGCGACAGGATGTCGTGAGCCAACTTCTCGTTTCCATGCGGTTTGATGAGTGCCCTGCTCCGTTTGTTGTGGCCATGAAAATCCTCGGTGAACAACTCGGTGCACCAGAGATTGCTGACATGATCTCCCCAAAGACCGAGGATGGTTACCAAGTTGTATGGGTGCCGACGGCTAAGCGAGAAGCGAAAACCAACTGCCTGCCTGTCAGCTACGGTGAAAAGGGAATCTTTCTCGATGGTTCATCCGCAGGTGATCGGGTTGAGCCCGTTTACGAGCCGGCCATAGCGACCGTTGCTGCGTGCCTAATTTGGAGTGAAATTCTTCGTCGAAGCGATGCTTATCAGCCCATTGAAATTCCCAAGGTTTCGGTATCGGTGAACGTTCGCGTGAACGAGAATTCACTTCGCAATTATGTTCCAGATCTCCAGTTCTCCCTCGACGGCCACACCGTTCATCAGAACGTTCGAGAGGCCAACGACGGTACCACGCACAAGCGGGTGCTGCTTCGGTTGGACGATAACGATCCGGTGGTTCAGGACCTGATCAAGAGGTTGAACGTTCAGCATCCAAATCATGAGGTTGAGCATCGAGCACCGACGCTTTCTCTTTCGTTGCCACGACTGAACAGCGAACTTTCCGGTCATTTGAGCATCGTTGGCGCCGGAGGTTTGGGTACGTGGTGCCTTCACACGTTGGTTGAAGGATTGAAGCAGGCTGATGGCACGAATGTGCAGTTTCTCGTCTTCGACAAGGATTTGGAGATTGAGGAACACAATCTGAACCGTCAGGTGATTTACGGGCCGGAAGATGTCGGCTTGACCAAAATTGCCGCCACTCGTCGTTGGTTGGAACAACAACTTCCGAACGCTCGGGTGAAGGTGGTTTACGAATTGACCGACGCCATGGCTCATCCTTCAGAAGATGCTTCTGAAGACGGCATCAACCTGGATGACCTGTTTGATTCCGAGCCGGATACAAACCAATTGCACGACGATACGTTAACGGTTCAGCAAACCGTTGAAGAGCTCGCCTCCACCGACATGATCTTGGGTTGCTTGGACGCCATGCGTCCGCGGGTCCTCGCCAACTGCATCGCCGCCATGCAAGGTGTACCCTACATCAACGGAGGCGTCGCTGCTCTCGAGGGTGCCTACCACCAGTTCACCAGCGACTCGCTGATTGAGATGTACGGCCCTCGGGCCGCACGCGACACGACCGTCATGTCTTGTCAGGAAGACGGAGTCGTGCCGCTGTCTTCCATCGTGTTGACCAACGCCTTTGTGGGCGCCTTCCAAGCCCTGGCCGCGCTTCAACGCCTGTCAGGATACCCTTCCTCGTGCATTCAGTCGGCCTACTTGAATGCGTACGAAAACGAGGTTCGGGTGCAGCAGGGTGCAGACCATCCAATTCAAAGCGCCTCTGTCGAGGCGTTGAGTGAAGCCCTTTGGTCCGAGGGGGCAGTAGCGTGAGGCTGACCCATCACCTTCCCGTGCTTCGTTCAACCAAATGGGTGACAGCGGTCAAGTGCACATGCGACCGCACCGTGTACATTCATGCCAGTCTTTACCGATGGTTGGCGCAAACCTGCAGTGATTTTTCACTTCCTCGTTGTCGTTGCGGTGAAGTGCTTCTCACCGTTAATCACGCCCCGGAGGTGCCCGCCATATGATCTTTCAAACCCCGAAAATTCCCCTCACCGATTTGAAGGTGACCGATATCGTGCAACAAGCAAAAGAAGAGCGGTTAGCCTGCCAGGAGCGCCTTTCAACACGCATCAAGAAGAAATTAGACGGTCGAGTCGCTTCTTTTCTCAAACTTCACAAAATCGACCACCATCTTCGACAAGCGGCCAATCACGGTTTGAACGAGGTGCGTATTCCAATCCAACAAAAATTCATGGGGGCCAATGACCTATCTGAGCCCATTGAGGAACTGTACGATGGTCACTTTGATGTTCGTGTTATGTACAACCACAACGCCTTTTTTGAAGCACTGGAAGCTCACGTCTTCAAGGAAGACAACATCGAGGGTCGTGTCGTGTTCGGCGATGACGAAAACCATCGTTCGGGATTGGCGACTGAACTTTTCATCAGTTGGCAGGCACTCACGCCCTCGCCACTGACGCTTGATGTCCTCTGGGACGCAAATTGGGTCATCACTGAATTTGTTGACAACGAGACCATCGGTTCGTTGATTGAACGACTAAGCCTGAGGCCTCGAGACGGCACCCCGTTGGTGGTGCGATGCGGCCGTAGGCGCATCGGTTTCAACACTCAGGTGTCAGCACATCACGGACAAACCCTCACCATCCGCCCAGAGGGTATTGAAGGCAATCCACAGGGGATAGACATCTGACCGTGCGTGCGTCAATTACGACAGATTTGCACCCACTAAAAGCGCAAGAAAGATGCTAACAAAGCAAACCAACCGGAGATGAAGAAAATGAACAACATGATTCCACTTACGATTGCCAACACCCTTGATCAAAGCACGAAGACGCGTGTTGAAGTCGCCGCTCATTGCACCGTCAAGGAAGCTGTACGCCAACACAACCCTACGGCGCTGGCCAAGTTTGATGTCTACGATGGCGAAGGGAGCGTGATTTCAGATCAGCAAGCTGCGGACCATCGAGGTGCGACCCTCTATGTTGGTGTGGAAAAGGTGGTTGGTGGAGGCGTTCCAAGGCGACGTTTGGGTGAGCTGCAAATCGAGTACCCGTCCATCCAACCCGTCAGGCAGTGGACCGACCGGAAGCAAGCGAAGATGTTCCTCGTTCGATTCCCGTCCAACGGCCGAACGCAGAGTGGATTCTGGGAGGTCGTTGTTCACTGTCCGAACGCAGGATCGGCCCTCATGCACGCCTACGTGCTTAACTTTGGGGAAATCACCGGTCATGTGGGTGTTTCGCTGTTTGCAAACCCGCCTTCTGTAGCCTATGCCAGCGGAGCAGGAAAAGGCTTCATCCCTGGCTCTTCAACCACGCGTGGTCGTTGGGTGTGTCATGGCAACATCATGCCCCATTTGCAGCGTCTCGGGAGCGATCCGGTGGTACGGGTGGGCGCCTACATCAACCACATCCAGAATTTGCTAAATCAATAAAGCGGTGATGAGTGATGGACAACGGTATCGATCTCAACGATTTACCAGGGGCACAAGGCAGGGCGCGCGCTGGAAATGGCGGGCTCATGAAACCAAGGGATGTGGTTCACGCACGTGTCCATCGCCCGGAAATCCGTCAAATCCCCAACCTTCCCGAAGCTTGGAATCGCCCTCCAAGGTTCGCTTCCTCTCTCCAAAGTGCCGGTGAGTATCTCGGCATGGCGTTGAGGTTCATGGTGTTGCTGACGCTTGGTGGTGCCGCTGTCGCTGCGATTCTCTTCGGAGGCTACTTCATTATCGAGGCGGCTGTTTCTTGGACCATCAACGCAGCCGCCGCTCTTGTTGATTGGATTCTTTCAGGTGCTCAACACCTTGCAAAAAGCGCCATCGAGTTCGTCGTTGGTGCGGTGGTTGGTGCGGTTCAATTTGTCATTGACGGCGTCGTTTGGGTGGTGACTGCTGCCTTCACTGCGGTGGTGGATTTGGTGCTCTTTGTCATCGATTCTTTCATCGAGTTCTGGGTAGGGTTGTTCACCTTTGTCGCCGATTTGGTCGTTGCCATCGTTGTCTTTGTTGTGGAGTTGCTCATTGTCGTTCTTCTCGCCATCGGCGTTGCCATTCTGTTGGGGATGCTTTCACCGATTCTGGTTCCAACGGCGCTGCTGTACCTTGCTTTCATCTCAATCTTTTGAACAACAATGAATCAAGGAGAGAAAATACATGGCTATCTTGGAAGTTTTATCGCGCTCGCAAAGGTTGTGTGAGAAACGGAGTGTTGTGATTCTGATGTACCCGTCGTACCTCAAAGACTGCGTTGAGCCAGGAGCAAAAATCACGCTTTACCATGGTTCGCAAGAAAAAAACCTCCATGAGCTTCTCCCGGCGAACGATTATGCCGTGCGTCACGGTTTTGCAAAACGACAATCTGCGCAACTTACACCGCTTCTCTTCCTCGCCACCAATGCATTGACGGCTGCCACCTATGCCATCCCAGAAACGCTGCGAGCGAGTGTTCGTAGCGGGTCTCTTGGTCCTCGAGGAGAACATCGCCGGTCGGTGATGGAGAACTTCAGTTCATCCTTCGGGAGCGTCTACGTGAAAGAGCTCCAACTCCCGCATCGGTTTGCCCGCAAACCGTTCATTGTTGAACGAATTGTTGCTGAAGAGCTCGACCAAATCGTGGTGGTGACCAATCGAGTCATCTCACCCAGCAAGGAATTGACCACCTTTCGGGAGGTCTTTCAGCACGATCTTAAGCGAGACTTGCTCGCTCGGGTTTTGGACCGTAAACTGCGCTCGCGTTAGGATTCACTTTCTCCAGTTCGTTGATACAGAAATGGTTGCGTGTGCCGAGTCTGAAATTTTTGACAGATTTGGCCATGGTGAGGGCGCCTTAGAGGTGGAGAACCACCAACAAACGGAGATGAGGACCATGGCACGAACCTACCGAAACACCCCTGAAATCAAGCAGAAGACCAAGCGACGGAAGTCGAAGAAGAACAAGGCATCCTGGAGGGCTTTCCGAGAACAACATCGCCACAGCACAGCCATGGAGTCGTCCAAGCACATGAACGTCGCCAAGGTGATCTGTCGTTAATGACACAATCAAACCGAATCAAAGCGCAGGTAAAGTGAGAACAAGCGAACACGCACGAGAACGAATAAACACAGGAGATGAAGAAGATGGCAAAACACAACAAGAAAATCATGAATCACCACAAGCGAAACCACAACGGCCGCACCCGTTCTCGAAAGGGCGACGTTCGCACCAGCACCCGCCGCGTCTACACCCGTCCTTGCGGGTGCCGCCCTGAGAATGTCGATGGACGCAACATCACCATTGCTGAAGCCATTAAGCACTCAAAGCCAACAATGGAGTGGAGCAGCGTTCGCGGTACATGGGTGCCTCACATCGCTGTCCGCATCAAGCGCCGGTTTGGTCGCTGCATGCGCCACTTCGACATTGACGCTATGGACGGTTCGAGCGATTCGTCTCTCGGAGGAGCCGCGTCTTGATGTGGAATATTTGACAGAAAATGGAGAACTCAACACGCAGGAGTACTGAGAACCGGAGCAACACCGAACAAAACGAAAAGAAAACCAGGAGATGAAAACATGCAAAACAAAATGATCCCACTGACCGTAGCCAACACCCTCGACCAAACCACCAAGCAGCGCATCGAGGCGAAGCCAAACCAGACCCTCAAGCAGGCCGTCCAGGCCCAGAAACTCGCACCCGAAGGCGCCTTTGACGTCTACGACCAGCTCGGTAAGGTCATTTCCAACACGAGCGTAGCCAACCATCGCGACGCCACTGTTTACGTGGGCGTGGCCAAGGTGGCAGGGGGTAACCTTCGTGGTGGCTTCGATCTTGATGATGACGACGGTTGGGACCTTGACGATCCGGCTCCGTTGGTGAAACCGCGCGAGGTGACCTTCATTCTTCAGAACGGAGAGCGACATGCCGCTCAGCCCAACCCCAACGAGCTGCTCATTCAGACGTACGAGCGCGTGGTGGGTCGACCTCGTGATGGCAGCCCCATGGAAATTTACGACAACGACGGCGCTGTGGTGAGCAGCCGCAGCGCTTCTGACATGGTCGGTCGCTCCTTCCGCGTGGGCCTTCGACAATTCCCCGGTGGCGGCATTCGCTCCAAGTTTGGAAAGGGCGTTGCTTCGCGCAACTTTGGACGTAAAACTGTTCAACCTTACCCCGCAAAGGTGCCCAAGGAAATCATCGATCAAACCACGGCCTTCACCCAGCCTCGCGGGCGTCTCGAGATGGGTGGCTTGCTCATTGGACACATCGACCACGAGGGCAACAACGTCGTCGTCTGTGGGTTTTTCCCACGCCAAGACGAGGCGTCTCCTGGCTATTGTGAATTCAGCGGGTCGTTCAACGCCATTGCTTCGGCGGCTTGCGATTTTGCCAACGAACGTGCCGGTGGCCCGCACACGCCACCGCTGCGCATCATCGGTTGGATACACACCCACCCAGACATCGGAATCTTTCTGTCTGGTATTGACGTAAACACCTTTGGTATCCTTCGCCGAGCTTCCTTTGAGCAGCGCAACGTCGCTGTGGTGGTCGATCCCCTTCGCGAACAGCACGGTGTTTACATCAGCGAAACGAAGGCGAGCACCCGAGACGCCGGTCAGGCGGACGCCAACGTGGTGCTCTCCGAGGACATGGAGGCTCGGTACCATAAGTTCCTGAACCGCATGCGTTCGATTCAGAACAAGATGGGCAAGGAAGAGATTCCCTTCATCCTGCCAGGAGTGCTCTACCAACAGCGCCGGGCCATGGGCGACGTGGACGATGTTATGGAAGCCAAGCTCCAAGCCCTGGACAAGTTGCACCGTCAGTCCGTCAAGGACGCCGAAACAATTCGGAGCCACGAGCAGCGCATCAACGCACTGGAGGCCTCCCAAATCTCCACCAAGAGTTCTCTCGAGAAACTCAAT
>MDTC01001566.1_pt1 | contig 10951 bp, 10 predicted proteins | sample 811181 | NCBI WGS metagenome assembly MDTC01 (sample SAMN05326644, study PRJNA326480) | marine metagenome | isolation source: seawater | place: Pacific Ocean: North | collected 2011 | reverse complement strand
TTTATGTTTTGCATATCAGCATTTTTAGAATTCATAAGTTTATCATAATTTTTATGAAGAGGCATTCTCCATAGTTTCTCCTCAACTTTTTTACCTGCATCTAAAATTTCTTTCGACAGTTTATCATCATTCGAAAACAGTCCAGCATATTCCGAACCTAGTGATACTATGATTGCACCTGTTAAGGTCGCTAAATCAATCATGAATTTTGGTTTAAATTTTTTTTCAGTAAAAGTTAATGCGTCCGCTAAAACTAATCGACCTTCCGCGTCTGTATTTAATACTTCTATAGTTTTGCCACTATAAGATTTAACAATATCTCCAGGTCTTTGAGCATTCCCGCTTACCATATTTTCCACTAGTCCTACAACACCGACAGCATTAATTTTTGCTTTTCTTAACGCTAAGTTCTTCATTAAACCTACTACTGCTGCAGAGCCTGCCATATCGTAGGTCATATCCTCCATAAATTTTGCTGGCTTTAATGAATAACCTCCAGTGTCAAAAGTAACTCCTTTACCGACAAATGCTAGAGGCTTTGAATTATTTTTGGCTCCATTCCATTCCATTGTCACAAGATAGGATCCTCTGATACTTCCCATCCCTACTCCAAGCAAAGCATTCATGCCCAATTTTTTTAATTTTTTTTTGTCATATATGTTAACTTTTAAACCATCTTTTCTAAGAGAATTTAATCTTTTTGCATATTCATCTGGATGTAGAATGTTACCTGGTTCAGAGACTAAATCTCTTGCGTAAAATATTCCCTCCTCTAAAGCTTTAAATTTTGATTGATTTTGAGTTGATGGTTTATTTTTATTTCCCAATACATTTATAGAAATATGTCTTGTTTCTTTTTTGGATTTATATTTATTAAATTCATAAGATTTTAATTTAAGCCCATGAAGAAAATAACCCATAAAACTTTCATGTTTACTAATTATGCTGTCAGAATTTATAAAGTACTCACTATTCTTTCCATGGTTTATGCGCTCATAAAATTCGGCACCTAAATTTTCAATATCAAAGTTCTTCAAATCTTTTTTGATAGAAATTAAAACTAATTTTTTTTTTGAATTGACTTCAAAAACAAACATGTTTTTTTTTAAATCATTAGTTTTCAACAAGTCGCTTATGTAAGAAAATTCTAAATTGGATAGATATTTTTTTAAACTATTGGAACTGAATTTTTCATCAGCAAATAGGACAAGATTAGCTGAAGATTTGCTAACGGCTTTGTTGGAGTAATTAATTTTTATAGGCATAAATTTTTAAATACACTCTCTCAGAGATGAATGGTATATAAGTATAAATATACCAAATTTCAACGGAAAAATTAGCTTTTTAGGTTAACGCAGATTGAGTTTTATTTAAAGTTGCTTTAGAAATACATCACATTTTAATGCTTAAAAACAAAATTTATAACTATTTTTTTAACGAAATTCTTAGAAACTTTATAATTATTCTATTTACTTTTACTGCTATTGCTTGGGTAGTAAGAGCAGTTAATTTTTTAGATTTAATGGTTGAAGACGGGTATGGTTCAAGTGTTTATTTTAAATACTCTTTGTTAAATATCGCAAGTATAGCGTCACGTTTTATACCGTTGGCTTTTCTTTTATCCTTAACTATTTCAATTTTAAAATTTGAAAGACAACAAGAATTATTAATACTATGGACTACAGGACTCTCTAAAATCAAGATTGTTAATATTTTTTTATTAATTGGATTATTCATAACATTGTTTCAACTTTTGTTATCTGCTTTTATTAATCCCTTATTGTTAAATGAATCAAGGTCCTTGCTAAGGGATAATTCATCACTACAAATAAATACAGTTTTAAGATCTAATGATTTTAGTGATGCGTTTAAAAACTTAACTTTTTATGTAGAGAGTAAAAATACAAATGACGAATTAATTAATATCTTTATTAAAGACGTAGGGGGTAATTTAAATACAATATCAGCTAAAAAAGATGAAAACAAAAATTCAACGATAATTGCAAAAAAAGGTTTTGTTGATAATGATAAATTAATTTTATTTGATGGAATAATTCAATCAATACAACCTAATAATAAAATAAAAAATATTCAATTTGAGAAAACTGAATTAAGCTTAGGAAAAATCTCATCAAGAACAATTAAACAACCAAAAATACAGGAAACGTCAAGCAGCTCTCTAATAAAATGTTTTTTAAAAAAAAATAATAGTTTGGTAATAGACAGCTGCACTGAAAATTATAAAATTGAAGTAACACAAACTCTTTCTCGACGCTTAGGAATGCCTTTGTATATCCCATTAATTTCTATAATAATTTCTCTACTGTTAATTAATAAAAAAAAAGGAAAATATAATTTTTTAAAAAAATACTTACTTTTTATTTTAACTTTCATAATCCTTATTTTTGCTGAAATACTTTTAAAGTTTACAGGAATGTCTTTGTATGCATTAAGTTTTTATTTTCTGCTGCCAATATCTATATCTTTCTTTTTTTACATTTATCTATTTAAAAGAATTGTAAATGAAAGGGTTTAAAGATGAATAAAATAAACAAATATTTAATTGTAAAATTTTCTAAATCTATTTTTAATGCTATTTTAATTTTTCTTTCTTTGGGAATTATACTAAATTTATTTGAAGAGATTGAATTCTTTAAAAATTTAAATTTGTCTTTCGCTTTGCCAGTAATATTATCATTATCCTATGTTCCAACTTTAGTTTTAGAGCTGCTTCCCTTTATAGTTTTTTTATCTTCGATGTTTTATTTTTTACATTTAAGATCCTCTAAGGACTTACTGTTAGTAAAAGTTTTTGGGTATTCGAATATGAAGATAATAATCATTCTGTCTTTTTTTTCATTTTTTTTAGGAATATTTTTCTTATTTACAATAAACCCTGTCACTTCTACACTTGTTAAATATTACGAAACAGAGAAAGCACAATATGCAAAGGATATAGATCATTTAATTTCAGTAAATAAAAATGGAGTTTGGATAAAAGAAATTGATGAAAATGGTTATAGGATTATTGGAGCTAAAAATTTAAATAAGCAAAATTTAGAAAACGTTTCAATTTATATATTTGAAAATAATGAATTGACTAAAAGAATTGACTCAGAATTTGCTATTATATCGAATAATCCATGGGAAATGAAAAATACTTACGTATACGATACTATTAAAGATGAAACTAAATTCTTTAAGAACTATGAATATGAAAGTGATAAAACTGAAAAAAAAATAAATTCCTTGTATAAAAATTTAAACACAATATCTTTTTTAAACTTAATTTCTAACTATTCTGAATTAAATAAAAAAGGATATTCTAAGAAGCTATTAAATGAAAAAATTAACAAATTTCTTTCTCTGCCATTTTTTTTATTTTTGATGGTAGTTTTAGCCGCTATATTTACGATTGGTACATTAAAAAATAAACAAAATTTTTATTATGTAATAATCTCAATAGTAGCGTGCGTTGTTATTTATTATTTTAAAGATCTCTCGATTGCTTTGGGGCAGACAGAACAAATTAGTATAGTTTTATCTGTTTGGATGCCCATAATTGTAATCGGCTTATATTGTTTAATAGGAGTTATTCAAATTAATGAAAAATAATTTATTCGTCTTTTATTCAATTATATTTTTTTTATTGATTAATCTAAATCTTTTTGCTCAAGAATTAGAAATCAATTCTACGAAAGTGCAATATGATAATGCTGATCAGGTTAGTATTTTCCAAGATAATGTAAGTGCAAAAGATCAAAAAGGTAATGAACTTTTTACTGAATATGCAAAACATAGAAATCTTGAAGAAATAATAGAAACTAAAGGTTATACAAAAATTATAACTTCGGGTGGCTACGAAGTTATAGGTAGTGACGTAACTCTAGATAATAAAAAAGGAATAATTTATTCAAACAATGATACAAAAATTATAGATAAAGACGGTAACATCATTTCAGTTGAACTATTTAATTATTCAATTCAAACTAATATTTTTTTTTCTAAAGGTAAAATTAAAGTAAAAGACATAAATCAAAATGAATATAATTTTTCGGAAATATATATTGATGAAAAAAAAAAGAAAATCATAGGATCGGACATTAAAGCATATTTAAATCAAATTGATTTTTTAACTAATGCAGATAATGAACCAAGGTTTTTTTCAAACACTATGTCATTATCTAAAAACACGAACACATTTGATAAAGGCGTATTTACCTACTGCAGCAATAGAGGTGATGACAAATGTCCACCTTGGACTTTACAATCAAAAAAAATTAGACATGACCTCGCAAAAAAAACAATTTACTATGATAATGTAATTTTAAAAGTTTACGACTTCCCAATTTTTTTTTCTCCGAAATTTTCACATCCTGATCCTACGGTTAAAAGAAGGTCAGGTCTATTAGCACCATCCCTATCAAATAGCAGCAGTCTTGGCTCTGGTTTTGCTACTCCGTATTTTTGGAATATTGCAAACGATAAAGATCTTACAATAACTCCAAAATTTTATTTAAATGAAAATCCACTTTTATTGACTGAATACCGCCAAGATTTTGTTAATTCCTTCCTAATTATTGATGCAGGATATACTAAAGGCTACAAAGAAAACGATAATAAAAAATCAGAAGGAGGTCGTGCTCATTTCTTTTCTAATTTCAATATTAGTCTTTTAGAAAAGCAAGAAAAAGTTAGTAGCCTTGAAGTAAATTTAGAAAAAGTTTCAAATGATACTTATCTTAAAGTCTATGATCTTGATACATCTTTAGCTGAAAAAGATAAAACCGTATTAGAAAATAAAATAAATTTTACTTATCAAAGTAATGATTTTTTTTTAGGGTTAACACCAAGTGTTTTTGAAGACACAACTAAAGTGGGAAGAAAGAGACACGAATATTTACTGCCCTTAACTATAGAAAAAAATCTTATGGCAAATGAAAAATACGGGTTTTTAGATCTTGGATCAGATTTAAAGTTAAGAAATTACGAGACTAATAAACAAGCTAATTCTCTTGTTAATAATTTTAATTGGCGGTCAAAAAAATGGCTTAACTCACTTGGCGTAGAAAACTATTTTGAAGGATTGTTAAAAAATGTTAATTACAATACTGAAAATACCAAAGAGTATAAAAATGACAAAAATAATTCTGAATTAAATTCTGCTTTAGGATATTTTGCAAAATTTCCAATGTTCAAAGAAGATTTTGTAAATAATTATTTTTATTCCCTAACACCTAAATTTCTACTTAGATATGCCCCTGGACACATGCGTAATACTGAAGGTGGAAGCAGATTGAATTATAGTAACTTATTCAATTTAAGTAAACTTGAAGAAAATGACGTTTTAGAACCTGGTTTAAGTTCTTCAATAGGATTTGAGTATAAAAAAAATAAATATGATAATAAGTCTTTAATTGGCGACGAAATACTATCGTTTTCGGTTGGGCAAGTAATTAGTGAAAAAGAAAATATGAATGTACCATCAAGAACCTCATTAGATCAGCGTTTTTCTGATGTAGTTGGTGAATCTAAATATAACATTAATGATAAAATAAATTTAAATTATAATTTCTCCATAGATCAAGGATATAAAACTTTTAATTATAACGAGGTCGGAGCAGATTTTGCGTTTGAACAAGCAAAATTTAACTTAAGCTACTTAAATGAAAAAAACCATGTGGGCAATCAAGAATTTGTTCAAACTGGTGTTGATTTCCTAATTAACAAATCTTCAGAATTTAGCGTTAATACTAAAAGAAATCTTTTAACAAATTCAGCTGAGTTTTATAATTTAAGTTATAATTATATTAATGACTGTCTAAAAGCTGGAATTGCATATCGTAGAGAGTTTTATACAGACAGAGATGTAGAACCGACAAATACATTAATGTTTACGATATCAATTATTCCTTTTGCTGAAATTAATAGCCCAGGTTTCTCAAAATGAGAAAAATTAATTTTAAAATTGTCTTAATTTTAACTGTAGCAAATTATTTTATTTTCTCAAATACACAATCGCAAATAAATAATCAGATTATAGTAAAAGTTGGAGACGCAATAATTACTTCGGTAGATATTAAAAATGAAATAATGACAAATCTTCTAATTAATAATCAGGAAATATCCCAAAATAATATAGATCAAAGTAAAAATTTTGCTATCAAGAAACTGATAAATAAGTCTATAAAAAAAAGTGAAATTGAAAAGTATGAAATCAAAGATTATAATCAAATAGATCTACAAAATTACATTAAAAGTATTGAAAAAAATTTAAGTACTAACTCAAATGGTTTAAAAGAAATTTTCAGTCGATCAAATATTAGCTATCAAACATTTGTTGATAATCGCAAAATAGAACTTCTTTGGAATACTTTAATTTTCCAAATTTACCGAAATCAAACAAATATTAATACTATAGAAGTTGAAAATGAGTTTGAGCAGGTTAAAAAAAATGAAAATGAAGAGGAATTAAAAGAATTAAAGCAAAAAATCTTAAATAAAAAAAGAGAAGAAAAATTAAGTTTATTTTCTCGGTCGCATTTCTCAAATCTTGAAAATACTGTGACAGTAAAATTCAAATGAATAATTTTATCGGAATTATTGCAGGAGAACCTAATAGCATAAATTCAGAAATTATTGCGAAGTCGTGGAAAAAGAAAGAAATCCAAAAAAATATATTTATTATTGGAAACTATTCTATTCTAAAAAAGCAATTTTCTACATTAGGTATAAAGATTCCCCTAGTAAAAATTAATAGATTAGAAGATTTAAATAAAAAAAAACTTTTTGTTTTTGATATTCCTTTAAAATTTAGTGCAGCATTTAATGTTGAACTTTCTGAGGTCAGAAAATATATCTTCAAATCTTTTGAGCTCGCTCACAATCTGGCAATAAATAGAAAAATTGTAGGTATTATAAATTCTCCCATTAATAAAAAAATTTTTAAAAATAAATATTTAGGTGTTACCGAATACCTTGCGGAAAAAAATAAAATTAAAAATAAAGAAGTTATGATGATTTATAATAAAGAATTGTCAGTTGTCCCTTTAACAACCCATATTGAAATAAAAGATATTACAAAAAAAATCACTTTAAATTTAATTAAAAGAAAAATAATAACGTTAAATAAATCTTATTTTAAATTATTCAAGAAAAAACCAGCCATCGGTATTTTAGGTTTAAATCCACATAATAGTGAAAATAAAATTGATTCTGTTGAAAATAAAATAATAAGTCCCGCAGTCGCTAAGCTAAAAAAACTAAGAATAAATATCAATGGTCCTATTCCTGCCGATACAGCTTTTAGTAAAAATAAAATAACTTGTTACGATGTAATAGTTGGTATGTATCATGATCAAGTTTTAGCTCCCTTTAAAGCTTTATATGGCTATGATGCTATAAATATTACTCTAGGACTAAAATATTTAAGATTGTCTCCAGACCATGGTGTAGCTCTTGATATTGTTGGGTTAAACAAAGCAAATCCAAAGAGTTTAGTAAGTGCAATTAATTTTTTGAACAAAATTAATGATTAAACCAAAAAAATCTTTAGGACAAAATTTTCTAGTAGATAATAATATACTAAATAAAATTATAAAATTAGTTGAAATAAATAATTGTCACGTAGTAGAGATTGGCCCTGGCACGGGAAATTTGACTAGAAAAATTTTACACCAAAAGCCTAAAGATTTACTTCTAATTGAAAAGGATAAATTTTTGTCAAAAAATTTAGAAAAGGAGTTTGGGGAATATAAAAATTTAAAAATATTTGATGAAGATATTTTAAAATTTGAATTAGAAAAAAAAATAAAAAAAAATTCAATAATAATAGGAAACTTACCTTATAATATCTCTTCGCAAATATTAACTAAACTAATAAAGTTCACACACTGGATGCCTAAGTATAAAAAATTAGTACTAATGTTTCAAAAAGAGGTCGCGGATAAAATTTTAGCAAAATATAATACTCCTAATTATGGAAGACTTGCCGTGATAACAGCTGCTAGGCTAAAAGTTATAAATTACTTCAACATTTCACCTAATAGTTTTTTTCCAGTGCCAAAAGTTAAATCAACAGTTCTTGTATTTGAACCAATTAAGAATAAAAATTTTAAAGTCAAAAATATTGAAAATTTAGAGAAAATTTCTCACATTTTTTTTTCAAGGAAAAGAAAAATGATAAATAAAGCATTCAAAAAAATATTTGACCGACCCAATTTTGTTGCTAAAAAAATTAATGTTGATTTAAGCTTAAGACCAAGTGAATTAACAGAAATTGAATATTTCAAAATTACAGAATTTTTTGAAAAACAAATTTAAGCTAGTTCACTTCGTAGAAAATAAAATTATTTTTTCAATTTGTAAAAAACAATGTTCAAGATTGTCATTTATAATCACATGATCATAATCTGACCAATGATGAATATCATCATCGTAAGCTTTAAGCCTTTTTGAGATAACATCGATATTATCCTGATTTCTCTGAATAAGTCTTTTTTCTAACTCTTTTTTATCTGGCGGCAATAAAAAAATTTTAATTAGTTTTAGTTCTTCAAATTTTGATAGTTGTTGTGTCCCCTGCCAGTCAATATCAAATAATATGTTATTATTATTTTTTAATAGTAGGTTAACTGAATCTCTAGAAGTACCATAAAAGTTATCAAAAATTTTTGCGTATTCATAAAATTCATTATTAGAAATTTTTTTTTTAAATTCTTCATGGTCTACAAAAAAATAGTCTATTCCCTCAACTTCGTTTGGTCTTGGTTTTCTTGTTGTGTGGGAAACACATATTTTAAAATTCTGGTACTTTTGTTGAATTTTTTTTGTAAGCGTTGTTTTCCCTGCGCCAGATGGGGATGATAATATTAGCATTGCACTACCATTGCTGGAAGTCATAAAAAATTTTAGCCAAAGAAAGAATTAATTTGATGCCTTGCTTTCAATAAATTTAACAGCATCTCCAACTGTTAAAATTTTTTCTGCTTCGCTGTCTGAAATTTCAGACCCAAACTCTTCTTCGAAAGCCATAACTAACTCTACAGTATCTAAACTGTCGGCTCCTAAATCATCTATAAAACTTGCTTCACTGGTTACTTTTTCCTCTTCAACACCAAGGTGATCTGCTACTATTTTTTTAACTTTTGAACTAACATCTGACATTTAAATTCCTATATTCGATTGATGATAAAATTTGTTATTAAATCAATATTAATAATTGTCAAGCCATATACATGCCTCCATTAACATGTATTGTTTCTCCTGTTATGTAATCAGACATTTCCGACGATAGGAATGCTGCACAATTAGCTATGTCTTCCCCTTTGCCAAGATCACCGCTAGGTATTTTAGAAATAAGTATCTTTTTAAACTCTTCGTTAATTTTATCTGTCATTTCAGTTTTTATAAACCCTGGAGAAATACAATTAACATTTATATTTTTTTTTGAATATTCAATCGCTAAACTTTTTGAAAAACCTATAATGCCCGCTTTAGAGGCAGAATAATTTGCTTGCCCTAGATTGCCGGTATGGGCGACTATAGAGGTAATGTTTATAATTTTTCCTTGCTTATTTTTTAACATTTTTTTTATAGCATGCTTACACATTAGAAAAGTTGATGTTAAATTAATATCAATTACTTTTTTCCAATTTTCATCAGTTAATCTTATGGAAAGATTGTCCAGATTAATGCCGGCGTTATTTATCAGAACATCAATACCGCCTAATTCTGAGTGACAAGCGTCTATAAATTTTTCTATTTCTAAATGTTGATCAAGTTTAAAAGATTTTACCTTAATATTCTTAAATTCTTTTTGTAGTTGATCTAATTTATTTACATTTGTTCCTGTAGCTAAAATAACTGAGCCTAGTTCATAAAATTTTTTTACCAAACTATGCCCTATCCCCCCCGTTGCTCCAGTAATTAAGATTTTTTTATCTTTTAGATTCATTTGTTAAATTTTTAATATCATCTATTGAATTAATACTAAAGAAATTACTGCTAGGCAGTATTCTTTTAACTAAACCCGTTAAAACTTTGCCTGGCCCTATCTCTATAAAATCATTTATTTTATTCTCACCCATAAAAATTATACTCTCTCTCCATCTAACTTTTGAATAAATTTGTTTTACTAAAAGTTTTTTAATTTTATCTGGATCATTTTCAGGTGTAGCAGTAACATTATTGATTATTTCAAAATCTGGTTTTTTAATATTAACATTATTAATTTTTTCTGCCATCTTAGTTGCGGCCGGATTCATTAAGGAAGAATGAAAAGGCGCACTGACAGGTAAAGAAATGTTTTTTTTTTTATTTTTTTTTAAAATATTTTTTAATTCTTCTATAGGCTCGATATTACCACTCACTATTATTTGACCTTGTGCATTATCATTAGCAACTTCACATACACCTTTTGATTTTACCTCAAGTATATAATTATTTATTTCTTCAATTTCAGAACCAAGAATAGCCAGCATTCCACCCTTTCCTATAGGAACAGCTTCTTGCATAGATTTTCCTCTTTCAAAAAGTAGTCGTAAAGAGTCTTGAAAGTTTAATGCGTTAGCACAAAGTAGTGCGCTGTATTCTCCTAAAGAATGACCTGCAAAATATTTCATTTTTTCAAAACTAAAATTAAATTCATTTTTTAAGACAGTAAAAATTGAGTAACTAACAAGTAAAATAGATGGTTGGGTATTTTGTGTAATCTTAAGATCACTTTCAGGGCCTTCCAAAATTATTTTAGAAATTTTGAACCCAAGTGTTTGGTCAGCCTCTAAAAACAGTTTTTTAACATCGGGAAAATTATTATAAAACTCTGATCCCATGCCTACAATTTGAGAACCTTGTCCTGGAAATAATATAGCTTTCATTTGTATTAATGGTTTTTTTATAACATTATTAGTATTGAATTGACGAATTTATAATAGTATAAAACCGTTCTTTT
>MDTC01278503.1_pt1 | contig 10953 bp, 10 predicted proteins | sample 811181 | NCBI WGS metagenome assembly MDTC01 (sample SAMN05326644, study PRJNA326480) | marine metagenome | isolation source: seawater | place: Pacific Ocean: North | collected 2011 | reverse complement strand
TGCTTTATTGCTCATTACAACTTCGCTAGTTCCATCAAGTGTTACGATTAGAACTGAAAGTCTAGAGGTAGTACTTGCTGAAACATTTGCAGTAGTCAGAAAATCATTGAATGTACCTAACTCATAGTTCATTAGCCAATCATCAGCATATCCCATTAGATTGCATCTCATCTGCCCTAACTTCTTGCAGGTAGAGTGGAGATTCCCAGCACCATTGGCACCAGGATGCATGAATGCTTTGCCTGATGTATGTAAGTAGTTATCCGTATCCGGAGTGGTCATAACTTCACGTATAGACTCGACATCTTTAAGAAGTCGAGTGCGAGTATCAACTGCCATAGAGGGTGCATCGAGCAGTGCTTGGTCTGCGTCATTTGCACGTTCGTCTTTAATCGCTCCCATTATATCGGTGGTCCTGAAAAGGGTACTGGTGGTACACCAGGAATTACCCCTGTTATTATTGTTGTAGCACAGTAAGTGTGTATTGCATTTGTCAATCCCATTATGAATAAACTTCCTGCAGGGACTGGTGCGGCAAATACACCATTAAGTGCCGATTGTAAACTTGCCAGATTTGCTACCACAGGTCCTGTCTGAAACGTAGTCTGAACTGAGGACCATGCTGTATTTATTGCCGTTGCCACATTCATTGCTGCTATCGCACCTGCTGGCACTGGTGCTGACATCGATGCCTGTAATGATGAAAGTCCAGCAGAAAAAGCAGGCATCGCGATGAAGGGCAACCCCATCATGTTTTGTACTCCGAGTGCATAGGATTGAAATGCCAACATAATAGTTTGAGCAGACAGAGCACCTGAAACCATTGGTGCATTTAGAGGTTGTAATCCTCCTTGTAGTGCTGATGGTACAAGTGCCATTATCCTCCGAAAATAACTTTCTTTGAAAGCAGAGTCATGACCTTGGCCGCAGTAGTCGGTGGCCCAGTCGGTCCTGCTGGTGACAAGTGTAAGTGTGCCGCATACTCGGTGGCAAACTGGTCACCGAGCACGGCAGGGGAGGCACCCACCCCTCCTATAAATGTCATCTTTGAATCAAGTAATGTTAGTTTTGCACTAATGTATGCCAAGGCACCATAGTCAATTATTGCTAATCCTGTCTTGTGAAAAGTTCCGATCGTGGCAGTCGTATCAATAAATGTAGGTGTCTGCATCATGATAGACTGTGTTGCTACAGGATTCAGTTTCAAGAATGTGAGTCCATTTACGTTTGTAGGCATGTCAACCATGTCAGGCAACGGAGCAGGTTTAACGATAAACTCAATCGCACCGAGTTTCGGATTACCTGTGTTTACCTTGAGCACGATGTTTCCCATCATTGACTCAATCTCTTTACCATTCCAGTCAGTGCCAGGAGTTCGATTATTTCCTATAAACTCATTAGTATAAAACTCTTTACTGTAACCACCCTTGACGATATATCCACCTTTAGGTGACCAGTTAATATTTCCACTCGAGGAACCTGATATGTCAGAGGCACCTGAGAATACAATATTTCTAGACTCAAGAAAAAACTGACCGATAGTATTTTTTGGTTTATCAGGATCAGGTACAGCAGACCAAAACAGTGTTCCATTCGGTCCAGTAATAGCATGCTGATCAGCATTAACATTAAATGCTCTACCTGCATTTATCATTGTACCCTTTGATGCTACAGCAAAAAATCCACCTGAGTTAAAATGCATGTTTCCTGAGGTTGTCTCAAAATTCAGTTCAGCAGAACCTGTTCCCTTCATGACAATCTCTGAACCAACAGCATTCAAGTGTATACCTGAACCCGTTATGGCTTTGAATCCTACAACACCCTCATAAGAATTTCCTGAGGTTGTCTCATATCTATCAGCATGTGTTCGCTCGATTCTTACTCCTGTGGGAGCGAACTCAGTAAACGTACCTGTTCTGTGTTGCCAGAGAAGTCTCTCTGACTGAGGAGTATCATCTCGTTCAATCAGGTGACCAGACTCAGTTTCTATAGCATGATTGTATGGATATCTTGCTTTGTAAAACTGAGGTGGTTCTTGGAAACTATTGGGTAGTGATTTACCTAACTGACTTGAGGACCTGGCCAACTCAAACTGACCGAGGACTTTTCTGCCTCCCTCTCTAAAATATACCTGCGATTTCTCTACGTTTGATGAATCAGAAATTTTATTTGCTACTAACTCATCCTGCCTAAACTGATGTGAACCACGAATGTCGTCATATCCCAACGAAACTCTTGGTACAGTAGGCATCTGAATCAGACGTTTGCTCGGATAAGGTGTTGGATCAAGTTCCCAGAGTTTGAAAGTATTGTTCTTCAGAATCACTGAAGCATCAGCATCTAATGCTTGACCCTTCTGAGCGAAGACAAATCCACCAGGTCTTCGAGGAACTGATCCCTCAATATCGGGCATGCCCGTCTTGTTATTTTTGGCAAAGGCACCATTCTCAGCACTTAGTTCATACATCGATGATGACACACGCCAACGATTATCTTTGAATGGCCCACCTGTTTTGTCGCCACCTTTCCTTGGTACACCAGGAAGTGTACCCATGATGACAGGTTCCTGACCATCTTCACCATCCCTAAAAAATCCTACGACATGTGTTCCTTCTACTGGACCTGTTGGTGACCATCCTACACCTGTCTGAGAAGCAGACGAAACAGGCATCATTGGTACTGCCCAGGGCAATAACTCCGTAGGCATTTTTGTAAGATCAGGTGAGTGGTATCCCATTATACGAACCTGACAACGACCCAACTTCATAGGATCATGGCGATTCTCAACTACCCCTGTCCACCAATGAAACTCAGGATACATCATATGACCTTCTTCGCATTTGCTGCCTCAGCCAGTTTTTGAGCACTTGATTGCTTTTCCTTAACTCTAGGACCTGTCGGTGGCGTGTCTTTATCTGAAGCATAAGAAAAAATCTTATATACCATTGGATCCACACCTGTCTCACCTCCAGCAAGATCTTTCGCTCGTGCAGGTTTTGAGGATGGTGTAGAGGATTGATTTGCTGGCAGTGGTTTAAGTGTAATAGGATGCAACTGCTGAAGTGAATTTGGTTTGTTGATGATATCGTTTAATTCCATATCATAAGAATCTTTTGAGCACTGCAACTTCATTTTGTAATCACCCTTGTAGAACTGGTGCTGTATCCTCGTTACTAGATACCCACCTGAACGAAGCACTTCTTTACTTTTTGTGTATGGAACTCTAGATGGAAGATCAAGATTTATACATGATCCGCATTCAACATCATCAGTTCCTGGAACTGTAATATTAAGAAGCATAGAGTTTATTTGCTCAATCTGCGATCCTCTGTTCAATCTCCACTGTCCTGCGTTATTATAAAAGGTTGAACCACTAAGTGGATAATACTCAACGTGAGCAAACTTATTATGCTGGGCACCCTTCTTCTCTGCATTCGGTGGAGCAAGACCTAATGATTTTGCTGATGCAAGTATACTATTTTTCTTTAGGTGACCCTGTGAAAACCCATCCTTGTCGTAGAAAAACTCATGCTGTTCTACTGTCATGTCCCAAATATTGTGACCCACCAGTTTGCGAGAGTACATACCCTCTTCCATATTGTTAAGTGTGTCAAAGTATTTCTCATGCTCGAACTCATCTATGGTAAAGAAGTCTGCTGGATTGACTGATATCTGAGGTGCATTTTCATCCTGCAAGTTTTTGGGTCTCATTGTAAATGTAGGTATGTCACTTGTGTTTCCTGCCTCCATCGCCTCTGCATATCTTCTCATGATTGTTTCGACACTACGAAAGTAATGCCCATGCAGTGTTTCCCAAAAGAAAAACAATGAACCAGGAATCCTATTGTCAACCAGTGTGATAGACCTTTTGGCTATCATGTTCAGAGCATCAAAGGGATGCATGCCTGGAAAGGCGATTACGTAACCCTCTTTGGTATCCTCTACGTTAAAGTTTTTTCTGTATTCTGGTGAAAAGATTGTCTTTAGTTCTTGCTCAAAATACTCACTGTATATCTTCTTTGCCATCTCAGAGTATGGCGTAGGTCCATATGAGTTGTAGACTCTAAGACGTGTATTCAAAACTGACTCAGCACTGCAACACCTTAGTCTGTATGCAGTACTCTGCTGAGCATTGTCCACGATTTCCTCTATCTTATATGAGTAGAAAATCATTCGAATCGCTCTGTCAGGTGTTGCTGTATAGAAGGTCATGAAGATCTTCTCCTCGCCTATGATCGGCAGGGTCTCTAGCAAACCAACAGCATCAGCAAATGTTATGACCAGATCTAAAGATGGTGCATAGATTGATTCATAAATATCAATCAGCACCCACTTGTCTTTTATGTCAAACATTTGGCCACTAAAATTTTGTATGACCAGTTCGGTAATCCTGTAGTCCCCAGGATTTATAGGTAGAGGTTTCTGTGTCGCCATTATACAACAGTACCAAAAACAGTTTGCAAATCAGTTATAAGAGTTGGTAGATACGCAGGTTGAGGTAGTATGATACTACGTTTTGCTTCATTTTGATTTATCTCATAATCAAACATTGTAACGATTTTGTTGTTGTCAGTATCCTTAATATACTGATGTCGATCGATCTCATTTCCTCTGCTATCCTCGTAGTGATGTATGGTTGCCTGTGCTATGGCAGGACTTCCATACTTTCTAAACAGTCTCTCGTTCATTATCGTATCTGATTTGGGCCAGTCAGTGTATATGTTTTGTATGTTGTTTACATACATGATGACCCAAATAAACCTTACCTCACCATACATTTTATGCGATGTAATATCGGGACGTTCTCCATCTGGAATTTGATAAGGTTGAAATTGTCTAACGAGATCAATTGCATCTGACCGAAACTTTGCTGTTGATGTGAGGTCAGGTACATTTTTATACTTGCCATTCTTAAGCATGTCGAACTCGACACGTGGGAAGTTCGCAAAATATTGACTCGTCGGTATGGTTGGTTTAGGTGGTGATTTTGCCATTAGTATCCTGCATCAATCATGCTTGAGGTAATGAGTTGTGTCTCTTGTAGTCCAATAGTTAGTTTTGTCCCTGTCGGATGCCCATCCATAAAGAAGGTAGGGACCAATGCACCTATACCATTATAATCAATCTCGACTGAGGTCAACACGCACTTGGCAAACTTCTGAACCTTATCCTCATCAGGTGTTGCCTTTCCGAGTTTATGTACCTTCATCTCTACGTCAAAAGTTGGTGGCATCTTGAAGAAAGTTGAGAAATCATCATTACCCTTCGTTGGCAAAACATGCTTCTTGAAGAACCTTGCTATATCAGCAATCGTTTCTGCTTCGCCAGAATCCTGAGGTATCATCGTCCAGTTCATTGTATATGATCTAAACTCCGGACCCGTATAGGTAACAAACTGATAGGGATTTTTAACTGTACCAAGTACATTATTTCTAAACTTGGACAAAGCAGTTTGAGATCCAATTGATGAAATAGCAGCATTTGCTACCTCTTTAGCACCTAACTGAGTTATCCGTTGCTCAATATTTCCTGCGGCACCATTCAATCCTGATGCTTGTGCGTCATTCGCTATACCCATTGCTGCCGCACCTACCATACCCAAGGATTGATTTTCATAGTTTGCTTTGTAGGTACTGGCTAATGCACCAATGGGAATAGGAAGAGCAACTGAACCTATTGGTTTATCTCTGCTTTGTAACTGTCTTTCCCGTGCAGTAAAAAGAATGTAGTTTGGTTGACCTTGATTTTCGTCCCCCAAACCAGTGGGCCATGTGAGATTAACTGTTGCCATAAATCTTCCTTTCTCGGTATATTTAGGTGGCCTAAATAAATCGTGGCACTCCGTGGAAAATACAAGATCAAATATCATGAGAAGTACCTAGGGAATCCCAGGAATGTAGTCTATCGATCCAGATGGGAACGAGAGGCATTCAAGTTTATTGAGAGTCACCCTAACGTCAAGAAATGGGCAAGTGAAGAAATAAAGATCCCATACATGCTCAACGGAAAAGTCCATAGATATTACCCTGATCTTTATGTTGAAATGAAAAGTGGGTTAAAGATGCTGATAGAAATAAAACCTGCATCACAATGTAAACCACCTACGACTGCAAAACACAAAAGATTCATCGTTGAGATGGCAAGGTGGAAAAAGAATCAGGCAAAATGGGATGCCGCAGAGGACTTCTGCGCAAGAGCAGGTATCAAATGGATGATCTGGACAGAGAAAGATCTAAACAAAACCTTCGGACTTAAGATTTAATGGCTACACAAAGGCAAGACCTAACAGAATCATTACTTGATAGATTTAAAGATGCTCTAAGAACAGGCAATGCTAAGAACCTAAAGACAAAAGCATCGAACTGGTTCAAATCAAAGGTTCGCCAAGGTAAAGAACTCGCTAAGACTACATACAATCGATCCAAGGCACAGATGGCTGGTGGATTGAAGGGCATAAAACCCCAAGATATGTTTATGCGAGGTGGTTATGATAGAAAGAGGATGACCAGTCGTAAGGTTGTCTATGGAAAAATGTTCTTCTTCGAATACGATGCAAAGTACAAAGATACTCTACCGTATTGGGACAGGTTTCCGTTGACAATCTTCTTTGACTTTCAACCTCCTCATATGATAGGACTCAATCTTCATTACTTGAATCCTTATCAAAGAGCAATGTTGATGGACAAGTTGAATCAGTATCGAAATCAGAAAGAAAATGATTCGAACACATTCCTTCGACTTAACTGGAAGCAGTTGTCGAGGATACCTGAAGTCAAACCTGCTGTAAAGAAGTACATTATTAGTAGAGTGAAGATGGCAGTTCAGGTGCCTGCTGATGAATGGGACATAGCTATCTTTATGCCAGTAGCCAGGTTTCAAAATGCGTCAGAGAAGGAAGTACTCAGAGACTCTAAACGTATGATCGCACAAAGGTAATATGGCAAACTATGACATAGATGGATTTATCAGAAGTGTAGGAACGAAAGGTTTTGCTAGAGGCAACCTGTTTACAGTATATGTAGATATTGCCCAGTTAGATCAATCATGGGTTAAAGGCACATCAATTACAACTGAAGATCTGTCTATGCAGGCACAGAGTGTTGAGTTGCCTACAAAAGCACTGCTCACAAAAGAGATATTTACTCAGAACATACCAAATCCAATAGGTTATAATCTGCAGTATTCAGATCTAACAATAAACTTCCTACTTGATGCAAATGTAGATAGAATGACCGTATGGGGATTTTTCAATACTTGGATAAATCGTATAGTAAATCCTTATAATACATACGTAGGTTACAAGAAAGATTATTCCTGCCCGATTTATGTTTCCGTCGTAGGTACAAGCAAACATGTACCGAAAAGTCCCGATCATTCATTCGGTGCTAATGAAAAGACAGAACACAAGGCAGTAGCAGTAAAATTTGTAGACTGTTTTCCAAAGACATTGGGAACAGCATCATTAGACTATTCAAATGCTGAAGTTGTAAAATTCCCTGTTACCTTTGCTATAAGACATTTTGAAGATGTCAAAATAGACAAAGACTTAAAACAATTGGGTACAAGATCAGGAGTTACTGGCTCAGCAACTTAATTATGAAAGGATTGAATGGCGTTACCACAGTTATCAGTAAAGCAGTTTGAGGTACGGCAACCCTCGACAGGCGAAAAACTGACTCTGAGACCTTTTCTGGTATCAGAGGAGAAGATTTTATTACAAGCAGGTGAGCAACCTGATACTATGATGCAAGCAATGAAGCAAGTTCTCAAGAACTGCATCATTGGGCAGGAAATAGATCTGGAACAACTCCCTTCTTTTGATATAGAATATTTGTTTTTGCAACTGAGGTCTGAATCAATAGGATCACAGGTGCCACTAGCGATCCAGCACACGGATAAGTGTGAAAGAACTGAGGTTACAGTAAATCTCAGGGAAATCAAAGTCGCTATGCCAAAGGATGCTGAGAATGAGTTCATGCTTGACGACAGGGTAGGCATTAAAATGAAATACCCTACATTAGAAGTCATGGGTGAGTTCGCCAACTTCAATGAAGAAACAGATAATGCGGCAGAGATGTCGTTCGAAATGATTAAGAGATGCATCGAAACTATATTTACCAAAGATGGTGAAGTACACGAAGCATCAAAAACAAGTGATGAAGAACTGACTACGTTCGTTGACTCAATGAATACAGATCAGTTTCTAAAGTTACAGAAATTTTTTGATGAGATGCCAGTAGTAAAGCATACCATCAAAGTGCCTAGGTGTAAAACTTGTGGTGCACCATTTGAGCAAGAGGTACAGGGAATACAATCTTTTTTCTGATATGCCTCTCTCATGATAATTTGATGAATCATATGCAGACAACATTTGCCCTTCATCGATACCACAAATACACTATTGAAGATCTCTATAGTATGATGCCTTGGGAGAGGCAAGTCGTTGTTCACCAAGTAATGGATGCAATGGAAAAAGAAAAGCAGGCACAGTCAGGAACCACCAATATGTTTGACGAGGAAATGTAATGGCAGATGCTCAAGTACCAATACTTAATGACATACTGAAATCTAGCAAGCAAGTGCATAAATCACTGCTTAACGGGTTCAGTCTGCTCAATAAAAACCTGCTGAACCAGACCAAAGCAATGACCATGGGGCAGAAGGGTATAATGACTGCCGTGATCAGCATGAGAAAACATGCTGAGGGCAATGCCAAAACCATGGTTGAAGGATTCGGAAACTTACTGGATGCTGAGAGAAAGGCATTAGAGTTCGAGAAGCAGGAAGCAATCAAAGAGGGTCTTAAGGAAGGCGAAAACACAAGAGAAGGTGGTAAAAAAGGAATGCTTAATGATCTGCCAAAGGGGAGTGATTTAATCGATCCTAAGAAGTGGGCAGGGTTTGCTAAGAGTTTCTTGATGGGATTGTTTAGCGCACTGAGTTCTCTGTTTACTGGTCTAATATCTACATTCCTCGCACCCCTGTTACTAGGAGCATTCCAAGGGTACTATGATTCTTTAGTAAAGGCGATGAAGGCACCATTCAGATTCCTGAAACTCGCCCTCGGTACACCACTAGCATTTGCCAGAGATATATCTGCTACCCTAGTAAAAACCTTCATGAAGATTATTGATCTTGTTACCTTTGGAAAAATGAAAGAAGTTACGGGGACTATTGAACTGCTCTCGAATAAAGTATTGAATATGTTCAATCCGATCGGTAAAATAATTGATAATCTCTCTGTGAATCTAGATGCTAAAATGCCTGATGTTGAAGCAAAGGGAGCAAAAGCATTAAGTTTTGTTGATAAGGTAAAAGGATTTTTTAATCTATCAATCTTCAGCACAGACCTTTCCAAAGGTATGCCTACCTATGCTGAATCTCCTCTTGGAAAGTTTATAAGTAAGACCAAAAATTGGTTCTTCGTCGGAACATGGGAAGAGGGTGCTAAGGCCATTGATGTAGATACACCTACAGCAGATACTCTGAAAAAGTCTCCATCATTTTCTCTTATTGAAAAGGTTAAGGGATTCTTCAAACTCCCTGACTTTAGTTCAATGCTTCCGAAACTAACACTACCAAAACTCCCAGACACAGGTCTAGGAAAGTTTATTGATGGGATCAAAGCACTGTTTAAGTTTGAGGGACTGGGCGTAGACGTATCAAATATAGGCGAAAACCTGAAGAAAGCAATAGGAGAAAGTTCTATTGTCAAAATGTTTAAGGGTGTTCAAAAGTTCTTTGGTCTTGGTGGATCGAAAGAACCAGGTCCAATCCAGAAAGCAATAGAAGCAATCAAGAAGGTATTTGATTTTGAACTGCCCTCAGGGTTACAGAAAGTGTTGCAGGGCATAGGTAAGGTATTCGGTAAGGTCTTCTTTATCGTAGATATCTTTATGGGACTCTACGAAGCATTTAAAGCATTCACAACCACAGAAGGTTCGTTAGCAGATAAGATAGTTGCCGCACTCAAGGCATTCATCGATGAGGTAGTATTCGGTCTGCCTAACTTCTTGATAGAAATGGTAGGTAAAGGTATATCTGCCTTGCTCGAGTTCTTAGGATTTGGTGATGCGGCAAAGAAGGTAGAGGATGCTACCAAAGACTTCAGCATCATGAACATTTTAACAGACAGTATATCTAAGGTCTGGACATGGATGAAGGAGTTTTTCGGCAACCTGTTTAATTTTGAAAGTCTAAGTATGGAATCATTGATTCCGTCATTTGATTTTGATATAGGAAATCCTCTTAAGATAGTAGGTGAGAAACTTGCTGGTATCATGAAAGGATTCGCTGATTACACAAGAGGAACATTTGGTGTAGGTTGGTTTACTGATCTTATGGATGGTGCGGCAGAAACGATCCTAGGTTGGGGAGCAGAAGAAGGTGAATCCCCTATGGGTAAACAAAAGAAAAGATCTGGTGGTATCGTACAGCAGGTGACGGGTGAACAAATACCTGCTATTCTACATGCCAATGAGGTGGTGCTAGCAGAACAGTCAGCAAAACTTTTCTTGCAGGCAGCACAGATGTTTGCTAAACCTGAATACATCAACAGCATCAAAGATTTAGTCGCAACCAATGACGAAATTAAAACTCAAACAACTGATGCAATCATGCAAGCAGGTGCTATGCAAGGTGGTGACGGAGGAACATCAGCAATGATCGCTCAACTTGCCGCACAGACTCAAGCATTAGGTGATACAATGGCACAGATTCCAGGAGCAGTACAGCAAGGTGCTAGCAGTGGTGCTAGAACTGGTACTTCGTTTACTGGATTCTCTAAGTTATCTAATCCTCACGAGAAGAAACCAAAGTAAAATGGAATGGATCTGGATCTTGGTTGGGTTGTACCCAGTCTGGATCATAATAAATTTAATCACACCCAGACTGGGTTTACCTTGTCTCTGAATGACTGCTTATACCATAAGGATGTTATGGTACAAGACTAAG
>MDTC01196961.1_pt1 | contig 10954 bp, 10 predicted proteins | sample 811181 | NCBI WGS metagenome assembly MDTC01 (sample SAMN05326644, study PRJNA326480) | marine metagenome | isolation source: seawater | place: Pacific Ocean: North | collected 2011 | reverse complement strand
TCGAGAAACACGCCGGGAACTCCCTGCTTCTTCAGCTTCCGTGACAGGGCCGGGATCCGATCCCGGAAGTCCCGCAGGATCGCCTCGTGGGCCGAGTCCCCTTCGTCGCAGGGCACGAAGTTCTTCAGCCGCTCCTCGTCGACGACGCCCGTCCACTCCAGTTTCTGATCGATCCTGTAGTCCTTGATGTGCATCCAGCCGATCCCCGTCTTCATGGCCTCGTATTCGGCATAGGTCTGATCGGGGCGCAGGTTCTGACTCGACAGATTCCCGCCGTCGAAGATGAGGCAGAGATGGGGATGGTTGACCTTGCGGTGCAGACGACGCAGCAGCCTCCCGTTCTGACCGATCAGGTTGGCCTCGACTTCCAGTCCGAAGAGTACATCTCCCCGGGCACAGACCTCGGCGATCCGGTGCAGGCGTTCGGCAGCCTCGTCCACATGATCTTCCGGCGCCGTGCCACGTGGATGGTAGAACGAGAACCCGCGGATGAGCTTCGTGTCGAACTCCCCCGCCAGGTCGACGGCACGCTGTACGTCTTCTTTCAGGTACTTCTCGAAGGGAATGAAGGCGTTTGCCGTACTATCTTCGACATCGTGCAGCTTCACCTTGCCGATGGGCGACCCCACCGACGACACCCGGATGCCGAACTCGGCGTGCAACCGACGGAGGCGTTTGACGTCGGCCTTGTTGAGCTTCATCACGTTCTTGACACCCGTGCCGACATCGACAAAACGCAGACTGTACCAGGACATGCCAAGTGCGGAGAGCATCGTCAATTGTGATTCGGCCTTCTTGTCGACAGGGCCTTCGTCGGCGAAGCCGGTGAGGAGTACCTCGGGCCTCGGAGAGCTGGCGGACATGGGGACTCCTAGTGAGGGTTTCTGTGCGTTACTTTGAGGCGGCTGGTCCGTCGAGAACTTCGACGCGTCCGGACGTGAGATCACGGAAACGAGCCACCATGGACTCCACCGCCTCGCCCGGGCCACACAGATGTAATGTAGCGTGTTCGGCGAAGGCCTCGTCGACGACGGCGACGGCACTCTCCGGATCCTGCTCCGCCGCCCGGCGCACGGCATCACGGCAGGGCTCGTAGCGGTCGTAGGGCAGACGTACGATCACGGTCCGGGTCTGCACGCGACGTGACGTAGGCGTCACAGCCAGTACTTCCTGGGCGGCCTTCGTGTAGGCTCGCACCAATCCCCCGGTGCCCAGCTTGGTGCCGCCGAACCAGCGTACGACGACGACGATCAGATCTCCCAGTCCCGAGCCCTGCACCACCGCCAGCACCGGGCGCCCCGCCGTTCCCGAGGGCTCGCGATCATCGCTCATGCCATGGGTCACCGAGGCCCCATGACCGACGGCGAAGGCATAGACATGATGGGACGCATCGGCGTGCCGCGACCGGACCTGCTGCAGAAACGCCCGCGCCTCCTCCACCGACTCGGCACAGGCACAGATGCCGAGAAACCGTGACCCACGATCCGCAACTTCGGCCGTGGATTCCGCCGCAGGGATCAGATATCCGGAGGACATGGAATGTCAGAGATCGAGGAAGGGTACTCGCGGACAGGAATCCTCTGTCGCGGGTTGGCAATCAGCCAATGGCGCAGTTTGCCATTGGCGCAAATGAGTTTCCGTGACGGCAGTTTGTCACGGAAACTCATCATCTTCCTGCGAGATCCTGAACTCGGGGGCCAGATTCTCGAAGCTGGCACTGTCGGCATTCCACATCAGATGCACTGAACCGGTGGGTCCGTTGCGCTGCTTGCCGATGATGATCTCCGCCGTCCCCTCCAGGCTGGCCCCATCGGGAGACTTCAGTCCATACACGTCCGGTCGGTAGATGAACATGACCACGTCCGCGTCCTGCTCGATGGATCCGCTCTCTCGCAAGTCGGACAGCTGCGGGCGCTTGTCGGTACGGGCCTCGGGCGCGCGTGACAGTTGGGACAGAGCCAGCACCGGCACGTTCAACTCCTTGGCCAGTCCCTTCAGACCACGCGAAATCCGTGACACCTCCTGCTCCCGGCTCTGCACGTTCTCGTGGGAGCTCATCAACTGCAGGTAGTCGATGACGACCATGCCGATTCCGTGGTCGCGCTGCAGACGCCGCGATTTGGCCCTGGCTTCCAGTACGGTGATTCCGGGCGTGTCATCGATATAGATCGGCGCCTGGGCCAAACGGCCGACGTTCCGGGTTAGATGGATCCAGTCATCTTCGCGCAGCCGTCCCGTGCGCAGCTTGTGCAGGTCCACGCCTGTCTGGATACACAGCAGGCGTTGGGCCAGCTGCTGTTTCGACATCTCCAGGCTGAAGAAAGCCACACCGACACCGTGCTCCACGGCGGCACGGCAACAGAAGGACAGGGACAGTGCCGTCTTGCCCACGCTCGGGCGTGCCGCCAGGATAACCAGATCGCTGTTCTGGAACCCCGAGGTCATGTCGTTGAGATCGGTGTACCCCGTGTTGACCCCGGAGACGGCACTCGTCTGGTTGTGGGCCCTCTCGATACTCTCGAAGGTGTCCTGCAGGACCGTCTCGATCGACTCGAAGCCCTGGCTCAGCTTCTTCTCCGAGAGGGAGAAGATGCGTCCCTCCGACCAGTCCAACAGCTCGTGCACGTCCGACTTGCCCTCGTACGCGCGGCTGGAGATCTCCGACGACGCCTCGATGAGCCCGCGGCTCAGTCCCCGCTCGACGACGATCTTGGCATGGTGTTCGATATTGGCCGCCGAGGCCACGCCACCGGCCAGCTCCGCCAGGTAGACGACACCACCGGCTTCGTCGAGTTGCCCGCGACGTTTCAGCTCCTCGCTCACCGTCAGCTGGTCGACGGCCTCGTTGCGCTCGTAAAGGGAGATCATGGCGGTGAAGATGCGTCCGTGGGGGCGCTGATAGAACGCCTCTTCATCCAGCAGTTCGATGGCCCGACCCACGGCGCGCCCGTCGATCAGCATCGCCCCGAGGACGGCCTGTTCGACTTCCACCGCCTGCGGCGGCATACGATCCAGATTCGATCCGGAACCGCCGCCCTGCGCCCCGGGGGGTGGGCCGAAGTCGCGGCCCGGCTGGCCGGGGCCGTCGTGGCCGTTTCCTGGAGGGCCGTTCACAGTTGCCTGCCGTCGTGGAGGCGGCGCACCCATTTCACATCATCCCAGGCGGCGCGTTTATAGCCGGCATTACGCAACAGAGCCGCCGGATGATAGGTGACCACCAGGGGGATGCCCTGGTATTGATGCAGGGCCCCACGCAGCCGCGACAGGGACAGCTCCGTCTTCAGCAGCGCGTGGGCGGCATGCCGGCCGAGACAGCAGATAACCCGCGGGCGCACCAGTTCGATCTGCCGCTGCAGGTAGGGCTCACAGCTGGCCACCTCTTCGGGCTGCGGATCGCGATTGTTCGGCGGTCGACACTTCAGAACGTTGCAGATATACACGTCGTCCCGCGACATCTGCATGGCACCGATGATCTTCGTCAGCAGCTCCCCCGCCGGGCCGACGAAAGGCTGCCCCTGACGATCCTCTTCCTGGCCCGGCGCCTCGCCGACGAACATGATGTCGGCGTCCCTATTGCCGGAGCCGAAGACGAAGTTCTTACGGGTGTGGCCCAGCTGGCAGTTGAGGCAGTCGCTGATGTTCTGTCGGAAGAGATCCAGATCGTCGCCATCGACGACGGGAGTGACGGCGACATCGGGCGTCGAAGCTTCTTCGGGAACAACGAAATACCGGCCCTCGAAGGCCAGCAGATCTTCGAGACTGCGTCGCACATCGGCGAGCGTGGCGTCGTAGTCTGTATCCTGGGTCGGTGTGTCGGCCATGAGGGCGTGAAGATGCCGGGGTGGCCGAGCCCAGTCAACTCGCTGACGTCTCGGGAGGCAGGCGCTCCTTTACTGCGTCCAGAATCCGGTCGGCCACAGCCAGCTTGCTCATGAGGGGTAGTTGGGTCTCGGCATCGGCATCGTCTATCAGCGTCACCAGATTCGTGTCGGTGCCAAAGCCGGCGCCAGGATCGGTGAGGTTGTTGAGCACGATGAGGTCGGCGTTTTTCTCGGCCCGCTTCGCCCGCGCCCGCGCCGGACCGTCCTCCGTCTCCATGGCGAAGGCGACGACGACGCGCTGCCCTTTGTCGGCTCCCAGATCGGCGGCGATATCGGGATTCTCCACCAGGTCCACGGACATGGCGTCCACGCCCCGCTTCAGCTTCTTGGCCGACACCGACCGTGCCCGGTAGTCGGACGGGGCAGCGGCCATGATCGCTGCGTCCGCCTCCTGGAAGGCGGCCGTCGTCACCGCGTGCATCTCGAGAGCGGAGCGAACCTGTGTTACCAGCATATCGGCCGGGGTCGGCAGATCGGTCGGCCCCGTCACCAGGTGCACGCTGGCGCCCCTGGCACTGGCCCTGCTGGCAATGGCGTACCCCATTTTGCCGCTGGACCGGTTGCCGATGAACCGCACGGGGTCCAGATCTTCGACTGTCGGCCCAGCGGTCACGACGATATGACGCCCCACCAGGTCCGGAGTACCGGTCAGTTGGCCGGCAAGCCTGCCGACGACGGCTTCGACGATTCGTTCTGGCGGCGCCATACGTCCCTTGCCGGAAGCACCGGAAGCCAGATGTCCGGTTTCCGGCTCCACCCAGCCCGCACCACCGGCACGAAGCAAGTCGATGTTCGCCTGAACCCGTTCCGAGCCGAGCATTGTCTCTTCCATGGCCGCCGCCAGCATCAAAGGCGCCGCTGCCGCCAGGCAGATCGTCGTCGGCAGGTCGTCGGCGATCCCGGCGGCCAGCTTGCCGATGAAGTTGGCTGTCGCTGGCGCCACGAGGAACAGCTCCGACCACTGTGCCAGGCCTATATGCAGTACTGGAAACTCGTCAGTCGGGGCGAACATGTCGGCGTGGACCGGATGCCCGGAGAGAACCGAGAGGGTGGTATCGGTGACGAACTGGGCCGCGTTGCCCGTCCGCACGACACGGATGTCCGCCCCCTCTTCCTGCAGCAATCGCACCACGAGGGGAGCCTTGTACGCGGCGATGCCACCGGTGACACCGAGCAGGATGCGGCGGCCCTGAAGCCTCACGAGGCCGACTCCGGGTGCCTTAGCTCCGCCAGTACCAGAGTGCACAGCTGATCGGCGCCCGTCTGGTTGGAGTCGAGAACGAGATCGTAGACTGAAATGTCCGACAAGTCGATATCGTGATGTTCTGCATAGCGCCGCCGTTCGGACTCTTCGCGCTCACGGACAGCCGCTGTCGCCTGCTCCCGGCTCTGTTTGTCACGGGAGGAGACGCGGAGGGCTCTGGTCTCCACGTCGGCCTGGAGCCACACCTTGCAGGCGGACAGGCGCTGACGGTGCGCCATCCATCCCATCAGGCGACCCTCCAGGACGCAACCCCCATCCGTCTGCTGAGCCAGTTCCACCATACGGGCGTCGAGCTGGCGATCGATGGCGCCATCGGCCTCGGCCAGGCGGCCATACTCCGGCAGCGACACCCCTGCCTCATCCGCCAGTTGGCGGAAGACCTGGCCGGTATTCAGATGGGTCCATCCCGTCTGCCCTATCAGTGCCCTGCACAGGATGGTGGTTCCGCTGCCGGGCAAGCCGCTGATGGTCACGAGTCGCATATCGGTTCCGGGATCAGGCCAGGTTCTGCACCTGTTCGCGCAGACGTTCGACCTCTTCCTTGACGTCCACGGCGTGGTGGATGATGCCACTGTCGGCGGATTTCGACGAAACCGTGTTGATCTCGCGGTGCATCTCCTGCAGCAGGAAGTTGAGTCGGCGACCCACATCTCCCCCCTTGTCCAGGGCGTCGAAGAACTGTTCAAGATGACTGCGCAGGCGCACGATCTCTTCGGTGATATCGCCACGCTCGGCAATCAGGACGACCTCGGTGGCCAGCCGTTCCTCGGCGACCTCTCCGGGGCGCAGCAGCGCGTCGACTTTCTCCCGCAAGCGACGGCGCACTTCCTCCCGCCCGCCGGCGGCGATCGCTTCGATCCGGTCGGTCAGATCGCCGAGCAGATTCAGTCGGGCGCGCAGATCGGCGGCCAGGGTGGCGCCCTCGGTGAGGCGCATCTGCTCCAGTTCGGCGAGAGCGTCGTCCACTGCCTGCATGACGAGAGCTGCCACCTGATCCGGATCGGGCGCTGGGGCCTCGGACCGAAACAGCCCGGGCATGCGCGCCAGTACTTCAAGGCTGACGGGACCCGTATTGCCCAGTTCGGCCAGGCGCTCCAACTCCTTCACGTACTGGGTCGCCATCTCGGTGTTCAGTTCGGGAAGTCCGGAACCCTCCGACGTGTCCTCGACTTCGACTGTCCCGGTGACCTTGCCCCGGCTCAGACGGCTCTGCACACGCTCACGAATCCGCGGCTCCAACTCCTGCAGCCCGCTGCCGCAGCGCAGCGACAGATCCAGGAAACGTCCATTGACCGATCGCAGTACGATACGCACACAGACGCCATCCGCTTCGGCACTGCCGCTGCCGAATCCGGTCATGCTCGTGATCTTTCCCATGTCTCCCATTTCAAGAGCCCGGGTCGACGATGACCCGGACGATACGGGTAAACCCCGTCAGTTGTGTGCGGTACGTCAAGCCGCCAAGAGTGATCTTCGACAGGGCCGTCTCTCCGGCCACCCAGAGCTGGCCATTCTCCTCATCGGCGTACAGAGAGCTGGCACCGGGAACATCCTGGACCTGGAGCAGGATTCCCCCCTCGCTATCGTAAGCCACCAGTCCACCCTCCCCCAGAATCCAGGCGACACCCGAGGCATCGGCCACGTCGATCGCCTTGGCCGGACCATAAGGAAATGGTACCACGCGCACCGGCGCCCGGGGCGTCAGCCGCAGCACCCGGAGTCCCTCGCCGTCGATCGCCCATGCCTGGCAGCAGATCGTGTCCGACGCGTCCAGGTCCAACAGCCCCGTCAGTCCCTCCCATTGACCGCCACGGAATCCCAGCTCGTCAAACCAGAGTACGCGGTCCGTCGCAGCATCTGCGATCCACACACCCCCTTTCGGCGATGGTGCCACGGCGATCGGCTGTGACAGCGTAGCATCCACTTCGGCCAGTTCCAGCGTGTCCCCTTCAGCGTCGAGGGAGAACTCGTACACGGCACCATCGGCAGGATCAGCCACCCAGCCGACGCGGGCCACTACATCCAGGGCAACGGAGCCACCGGAGGTCATCCGCGTCCCGAAACGATGGAGCGTGCCATCGGCGTCGATGCGATTCAGCGAGGTGAGCCTGTTGTCGGCAACCCAGGCGGCCCCGGTCCGCCCGTCGACGGCGAGACCGGCCAGTGCCGGGAAGCGTCCTCGCGCAAACAGGCCACGGCGGCCATCCGGTGTGAGCCGCCACACCAGGCCGGTGCCGGCATCGGCCACCCAGCCGTGCTCTTTGCCAGGGGTGGCCAGCTGTTCCCCGGCGATGGCCAGTTCGTCCTCGCCGTCGATCCCCAGCCTCAGTCCGTACCGGTACAGCGTGCCATTGATGACATCGGTATCGGTGAAGCTCGTGTCCCCGGGGTCCACTTCGAAGATGATTCGCTGCAGCTGGTCCCCGCCCTCGCGCCAGATGCGTACCGCGAGCAGATCATCGAAGCGGCTGAAGTCCCAGCGCAGCCGCACGAAGCCGTCACCGGCCAGTGCTTCGAGGGGATCGGCCAGATCGATGGGGCTGTCGGCCCGGGCGTCGAGCGGATTGCGGCGCGGACGATCAGCACAGCCGTCGACGAGCAACAGCATGGCGGCGAGCAGGGCCCAGATCATCAGAAAAACACGAAGCGAGCCGTCAGCACCAGACCAGCTTCCATGATGAGGAATCCCGCCCCGGCGATGCGGTCATGCCGTTCGGCGCTGTCGAGGGCGTCCTGCTGCCGACCCGCACCGGCCGAACTCAGGTATCGATCATAGGCATCTTCGGCCTCATTCGTGCTCCAGTAGGCGACGAGCGCCCCGGTTGCGGCAAGACCGACGCTGGCCAGCAGGGCGGGACGCCAGCGGTCCGGCTCGGCCTCGTCTGCGAGCCGGGCCGGGCCGCCCCCCTGCTCATAGGCAACGCCCGGGCGTTGGACTGAAACACTGCTAACTGATTGCCTGGCAGTCAGTTGAATCGTTGACATAAACGGCGCCACGAGGGGAAGAATCCGCGGAAGTCCGGTCGGAATGCCCTGGGACTGAGCCTGCAGCAGCGTCGGCACGAGCAAGCAGACGACGAGGGCACGTCTGCTGTAGTCTCTCCGAAAGATCATCGACTGAACACGTAGGTGGTACCGCGCTCGGTGGTCACCGCCAAGCGCTGCCGCGTCAGGGCCACACTCGTGAGCACCGGACCATCGAGCTGCTGCTGCCATCGCATCGACCCGTCGGTGGTGTCCACCGCATGCAACCAGCCATCGCCGGCGCCGAGATAGATCGTGCTCGCCGTGCCGACGGGCGCACCCCGCACGATCCCCTCGGTGACACAGCGCCACAGAGGCTGACCAGTGGCCAAGTCAAAGGCGTAGAGGCTCTGGTCCGTGGAACCCACCGCGACCTGTGTACTGGAGACGTACAGCCCCAACGACGGCAGACCATCGAACTCCGCCCACCAGAGCGACTCTCCAGTCTCGGCGGCAAGCGCATGGAGACGTCCATCGATCGCGGCCAGCACGCGGCCCTCGTCGATGTCGACCGTCGGTCGGGATCGCACGGGGCTGCCCAGATCCCGACGCCAGAGGACGTGACCGCTGTCGATACTCGCCGCCACCAGATCACCGGCACCGTCGGCGATGTAGAGGACATCACCTGCAAGGCTAGGGGCCCCCGTCAGCGGCGCCTCGAGGTCGAGAGTCCACAGAACACGGCCGTCAGCGGCGGCCAGGGCCCGCATCTTCCCTGATTCCATCGCCGCATAGACCGTGTCTCCCCGAACCACGACAGCGGCACAGAGTGCGCCCTCCTGTCGCCAGACGATGTCACCTGACTCGAGATCGATGGCCCGCAGCTGGGACGGATCCTCCAGGATCGAGACGAGCATGATCCGTCCGCCGCCACCGGCCAGGGCGGGCGGACCGCACACCGGATCGTCGGAACTGCGCTTGCCCACCCGCGTCCCGCTGATCACGTCAAACACGTACAGGTCCGGCGCCTTCGACCACTGCAACAGCAGGGGCCCGGCGATCAACGGACTGCCCAGGGGCGGCTTGTCCACCTCCTGCTGCCAGCGCAGACGGAGCGGCGGCTCGAGGCCGTCGATGAGCAGCCCATCGCCACTGGCATCCCCGGCCGCCTGTGTCCAGCCGGACTGGGTCTCCGGGGACCAGGGGGCATACAGAACCCCGGAGCCGCAGGCCGTCCAGACAGAGCTCAGCGTCAGCAGGATGGCCCCCGCCTGCCACATCGGGCGGCGGCGGCACCAGCGGTCAGAAATCCCAGCCAAAGAAGAAGTCCCATCGAGTGTTGTTGTCGACACTGTCGAAGTCTGTACGCCGCGACGCGTCGAGTCGGAAGACGAAAACGCCGCCGAGGCCGAGGCGAGCGCCGGCGCCGAGGCTCCCCTTCCAGTCTCCGAACCCGTCGTTCCAGGCGTTGCCGGCATCGACGAAGAGCGCCCCCCGCAGCGCGCTCAGGTCGATATTGCCGAAGGGAAAGGCGAGAATGAATCGGTCGAGCAGCGGATAGCGCAGTTCGTGATTGGCCAGCACCAGATTCCGCCCCCAGAGAGAGCGGAAACCATAGCCGCGCAGAGTCCAGCTGCCGCCCAGGGGAAAGAACTCGGGCACGTCCCCGCGGCTGTGCAGCCCCATGTATCGAACGGCCAGGCTGGAGCGTTTGCCCAGCCGATGGTAGTGCCGGACGTCGGTGAAATAGGTCGTATGAAAGGGACGTGAACTCTTCACGTCGAAGGTGTGACCCAGGCCGATGCTGTAGCGCGTCCCCTCCAGCGGGCCGGTGGAGATCCACAAGCTCGTGTCGTGGGTAAAGCTGATGTGGTTCGACACCAGCCATCCCGTCAGCTGACGACCCTCAAACTGCCGGTCGAGATCGGAGTGCCGCGCGGTGAATCGTGTCTCGATACGGTCGTGGCGGTTGAAGGGGTAACTCATCTCCGCCCAGGCGCCGGTTCGCTTCTCGCGCACAAAACGGCCGAAACTGCTCGACAGACGATCGTTGAGGCGGAACACACCCCAGCCCACGTTCAGTTGTCGGGCCAGATGCAGTCTGCCGAAGACCAGATTCAGACCGTCGAAGAAGCCGCTGTTGGAGCCGGAGATATGGGACAGGACGAAGTAGTACTGGTCATTGCCGAGCACATCGGACAGTCCCAGCTGGATGCCGCCGGACGTTCCGAACACGGGATCCTGGGAGATCTGACTCTGGGCGATATCCAGGCTGAGTCGCTTGCGGTAGGTACGGCGTGTCACCTGTCCCGCATCGGGAAGACTCGCCAGATCCCAGGAGCTGTCCACGGCGGCGGCCACTGTCCTCACAGACGCCAGACTGTCAGACTCGACGGCGACGGAATCGAGACCGAGGCGGTGAATGTGAAAGCGGGCGCCCTCGAAACCGGTAAACAGGAGCTCGTCGGCGCCCGGCAGCCAGGCCGCGTCAAAAACTCCGGTGAGGGCCCGCGTCAGCCGCTGCGTGGTGCCGACACTGTCGCCGGCCACGGGGAGGGCGTAGAGATCGTAGAAGCCGTCCCGGTCAGAGGTGAAAGCCACGCGCGCCCCCTCAGGTGACCAGGCGGGCTGCATGTCGTGGTGATCCCCGAACGTCAGCTGCCGTACGGATCGCTCGGCGGCCTCGCCGACGTCGATGGTGAACAGATTGTACTTCCCCTTCCTGCCATGCCCCGGCGACCGGTCGGAACTGAACACGAGCACGTCTCGTGCCGGATGCCAGTGCGGGTCGCGGTCGTGATAGAGATCATCGGTGAGCGCGCTGAGCTCTCCCGTGCCGGCGTCG
>MDTC01181762.1_pt1 | contig 10954 bp, 8 predicted proteins | sample 811181 | NCBI WGS metagenome assembly MDTC01 (sample SAMN05326644, study PRJNA326480) | marine metagenome | isolation source: seawater | place: Pacific Ocean: North | collected 2011 | reverse complement strand
TGGGGTGCGCTTATGCAAGGCCAAACGTTTTCGCTACAAAAACTCCGACATGGAGGATTTGGAACGCTGTTTGCGGGAGGCGGATGACGCCGGTGCGCGGCGCAAGCTTATTTCAACTGATGGCGTTTTTTCCATGGATGGCTTTGTGGCTAAGCTCGATGAGATTTGCGACTTGGCAGATCGTTATGACGCATGGGTGCATGTGGACGATTCGCACTCCACTGGTTTTATGGGTAAGACAGGTCGCGGTACACATGAACATTGCGATGTAATGGGGCGGGTGAACATCATCACTTCCACCTTGGGGAAAGCCCTTGGCGGCGCAAGTGGAGGATATACCTCGGCCTCCAAAGAAGTCGTGGACATGCTCCGAAACCGTTCACGCCCGTATTTGTTCTCAAACTCGGTAGCGCCTCCCATAGTGGCTGCGAGCATCGCGGTCTTTGACCGTTTGAGCGCAACCACTGAACTTCGCGATCGACTTGAGGAAAACACCGCCTTCTTTCGTGAACAGATGACCGATGCGGGGTTCCAGATTCAGCCTGGGGTTCACCCCATCGTGCCCATCATGTTGGGCGATGCACGACTTGCCGCCGAAATGGCGGACGACCTTTTGGCCGAAGGCATTTATGTCATCGGTTTCAGTTTCCCGGTCGTCCCCAAAGGCAAGGCCCGCATCCGTGTACAGATCTCCGCCGCGCACACCCGCAATCACCTCAATCGCGCCATTGCGGCCTTCATCCAAGTCGGCAAAGCACGAGGCGTGCTGGGTTAGGCACCAATGTTTGGTGCAATGCGGTCTTGATTCGAGGAGACTGGACCTTTATCCCAACAACTCTCGCACGCGAGGGTGCAGGATATTGTTTTCCTTGTGGATATGGTTGTGGATGTCGGACTCACACTCTTCGAGACTCTTAATCAGGGCGGTGAGAGTCGTACAGGCATTTTCAGGAACGGTGTAATCACTCGTTAGCTCGCGCATTCGGCGCAGAGCCTGCCCTGCATTTTCGTGTTCAGCCTCCATGACTTGCATGGGGGCTTCCGGGGTCATGCACCCTAGCCCGTTGGGGTCGGTGGCTTCACCTGCGGCGAGGCGACGAATCATAGGGAAGAGGATTTCTTCTTCCTTTTGAAGGTGATTGTGCAACTCATTAAATAGAAGGCCAACAGTTTGGTGCAGCTCTACATACTCGGGGTGGTTTTCTCCGTGGGCATTCAGCACTTTTTTCATCATGTCCCAAATGGCGGGCATGGCTTCTTTTAAATAGCTGTGGTGTAGGCTTTCAATGTGGTCGCAAAGCTCACCCAGCGGAGCAGAGGTGAGAGAGAGAGCGTCTTCGTTTCGCTCCAAGGCAGCAATTTCTTTTTGAACCGTTTCCAAATCGGCGCCAGCGCGTTCGCAAGCTTCGGTTAGGGGTCGATTTCCCCCGCAGCAGTAGTCCATTTTGTGGCGAGAAAAAACGCCGGTAGCAAGAGGAATGTGAGCGGCGATGTCGCCAACGGTCGTTTCAGGGGTGATGGTAAGGAGAGTATTCATGTTGAAGGGTCCAAAGGGAGGATGGACAGGAATCGGTGGAAAATTCTACTCCGCTAATCAGTTTTTGCGAACAGCTTTTTAAGCTTTTTGAGAACAGAGGCGCGGAGTTTCGTTTGCCTCTCTTCCAAACACGCCAGTCCAATTGGATTCAGGCAACCGAGCCTACTACCAATGCAGGAGGGAATACCGTTTTAGTGCGCCGGGGTTAGCCCTCCGTCAAACTAGTGCCACGCCAACAGATTTTTTTCAGGACATCTGGGTGGAGAAGAGCCAGAACTGAAACAATCTCTAGGCGCCCAAACCACATGGCGGCAGTGAGCAGTAGTTTTTGAGCGGCATTAAAGCCGGCAAAACTGCCCATTGGGCCGACTTCACCAAATCCCGGGCCAATATTCCCGAGACAAGCAAGGGAAGCCGAGAAGGCTTCTTCAAAATTCGCGCCAAGAAGGACAAGCAAACTGCCCACAAAGATGTATCCAATGAGGTAAAGCGCAACCACCGTGAGCACTGCACGTTGAATGGCTTCGGGAATACTGTTGGATTTATACCGTAAGGGAATCACAGCACGAGGGTGGAGGACGCGGGTGAGTTCGCGGTATAGGAATTTGAGACTGAGTAAGTTTCGGACTGCTTTAGCGCCACCCGCTGCAGAGCCCGCGCACCCACCAATTAGCATGAGAAGAATGAGGAGGGTCCGTGGGCTGTCGCCCCATAGGTTGTAGTCCGTGCTGGCGTAACCGGTGGAGGAAATCAAGCTTGCGCATTGAAAGGCGCCCGTTCGAAAGTCCGTTCCCGTAGGTAGTCCCGAAGCGAGGAGCCAAGCCACTCCTGCACTCCCTGCAAGGATGGCGCCGATGTAAAAGCGAAACTCACCATCTCGAATAGGTTCACCGGGTCGTCGGGAAAGGGCAATCCAAAGAAGAGGGAAGCTCATACCACTTAAAACCATGAAGCCCGTAATAATCCATTCACCCATCACAGGGTCGTAGTTCGGAAAAGCCGTTGCATTGGCGTAACCCATGAGAGATTCCGGATTGGGCGAGAAGCCACCTGCAGGCATGGTGGTCAGAGCGTGACACAAGGAATCGTAAAGAGGCATGCCCGCCCAAAAGAACAAGGAAACCATTTCGAAAACAGTGAGGAAAAGATAAAGAACCCAAAGGCGCACGGCTGTATCGCGGATTTTGGGCGCAATAGATTCTGAGGGTGCGCTTGAAGCCTCCGCAAAAAAGAGCTGCCGTCCACCTACGCCTAGGTGGGGGAGAACGACCACGAACAAAGCCAATACACCAACTCCACCAAACCATTGAGTCATGGCGCGCCACAAAAAGAAAGCGCGGCTGTGTTCCCAATCCGTGAGAATCGTGGCACCGGTTGTGGTGAAACCGGACATGGATTCAAAGAAGGCATCTACGGGTGGTAAACCGCTCAGGACATAAGGGACCGCAGCGGATGCCGCAATGACCAGCCAAGTCCCAGAGACCACCGCAAGGGCTTCCGCACGCCGAAAGCTCACAGATACGGAGAGGTTTCTTACAAGGAAGGAGCCCACCATGAGAGCAACGAGGCCCCCCGACGCAAAGTGGACAGCCTGACCCGTTTGCTTATCCCAAAGTGCAAGCAAAAAAGGAACTGTAAAGGCTATGCTAAAAAGACGCAGAATCCTACCGACAATTCCAAGGACGAGGACTAGTCGCATGCGGAGTCAGAATCGTGGGTTTTCAAAGTTCGAATCTTTGGAAGTAATGGCGCGCTGTATCTTCATCTTCCCGCTTGGTAAAGACCAATAAGCGATCCCCACCTGCAACTTCATCGTCGCCGTGGGGGATGATGACTTTTCCTTCGCGAAGGATAGCGCCAATAATGGCAAAAACGGGCGCCCGCATTTTGGAAAGCGAAGTAGGTGGGCGGTGGGCAGGAACTTCCAAACGAAGAACAACCACATCTCCATGTTCGAGCTCGGCCATCAAGTCGGTTTGAGAAGCCACGATGCCGCGGGCAACAGAGGAAATTGCGGCACCTCGAGCTGAACGCACGACATCGATGCCAACTTTTTCAAACAAGCGCTCGTTAGAGGACTTGTCCGCTCGGGTCACAATTCTTGGAACACCCAAGTGTTTTGCCAACAAGGAAACCATGAGGTTTTTCTCATCGTTGCTTGTGACCGCAATTAGGACAGAACTTTCTCCCACGTCTTCTTCTTGAAGGCGGTCCAGGTTGGTGCCGTCAAAATGAAGGACAAGGGCTTTAGGAAGAAGCGGGCTGATTTCTTCACAGCGAGCCCGGTCGGCGTCCACGACTTTGACTTCCCAACCGGCATCCCCAAGACCTTTTGCGACATCGAAACCAACTAGGCCGCCTCCGATTACGGTTGCTCGCCGAGCGCGCCCTCGAGCAGAAGCAGGTCGAAGCCATTTGTAGATTAGGCGATTGATGCCTCCCATGTTGCCCATGGCCGTGATTTGGTCTCCCGGCTGAAGATGGGTCGAACCATTTGGAATGAAGGCTTCTTCACCGCGACGGGCCATAACCAAAACAACTCCAGCAGGAATCCCTACTTCCTTGAGAGTGCCTTGGGCGATGAGCGTGTCTTCTTCAACCGCTCGACGTACAAGGCGAACTTGGCCGCCTTCAAAAGCTTCCACTTCGAGTGCACCTGGCACAGTCACAATGCGGAGGATTTCTCTTGCGAGTCGTTCAGCAGGAAGAATGACTGTATCAATGCCAAGTTGGCGGCCAAGGGCTTCCGCATCTTTTTCTGTTGAGCGCACGTCACGCCTGAGAAGGAAGCAAGTCGCCCGACGAGCGCCGGCCCGTTTCGCCGAAACGCAGGCAACCAGGTTGCGCTCGTCGGACGGGGTGCAAGCGACGAAGAGAGCGGCCTTGTTTGCGCCAGCCTGCATCAGGATGTCCCAGGAAGTCACATTGCCGATGACTTTGTCAACGTCGAGCTGGTCGGGAATCGAGTCTTTTGTCTCCTCTGAACAAATCAGGACCACCGAGTGGTCCTCCATTAAAATTCGGGCTAAGCGGAAGGCCGTTTCATCGTCGCCGCCAATCAGAATTTTCATCAGCTACCAAACTCCGCAACAAATCGAGCGATATCTTTCTTTTCTCCAACAGCTGTAATCTCACAACCCACTGGCAAGGTGGTATCTGCTGTGGCGTGCTGAAGAGGACTGTCTTCCGATTCACGCCAGCCAATGATGGTGAGTTGATAACGCTGACGCACTTCTAGCTCCCCCAAAGTTTTTTCGCACAATCGGTTAGGGCAAGCAAGTTCAGCCAACCCCCAGTTATCCCCAAGAGGGACTTCTTGTTTTACTAAATCGGTTGCTACACGGCCTGCGATTTGAGCGGCCTGGTCAATTTCTGGAATGGTGATACGGAAAGCGTTTGGCCCTTCCATGCCACGGTCAATGGCTCGAAGAACTTCAGCATGTTGTTCGTCTTCAGCTTTGATGAAGATTCGGCCTACGCCACGTTGGCGAAGATGAAGGGCCGTCAAGGTGGTGGCGCTCATGGAGCCTCCCATTCCCAAAACTGCGGTATCTATGGGGCCGGTCTTCTCCAGAATTCTCCCGAGCGATTCAGGGTGATCTAAGTTGGCGCCGAAGCAATCATGGACATACTTGGTGGCGGCCTGACGGGCTTTTTCATTTTTGTCCACCGCAAAGATGCGAACACCCTCACGGCTTGCAAGCTCCGTAATTAAACGGTGCCCAAACTTGCCGAGGCCGAGGACGAGAATTTTATTCACAGAAACTCCTTCGTGGTGGGGGGCAGTTTAGCCTAACCGACGGGAATTGCCCCATCAGGATAATCCAAGGGGTCTTCAGGAAGCGAGCGGAAAAGAGCCCAAGCAACGGTGAGAGGGCCGAGGCGACCAATAAACATGGCAACGGCAAGGGCCATTTGGGACCCCAAAGGAAGCTCGCTCGTGATGCCCGTGCTGAGGCCTACCGTTCCAAGAGCACTTGCCGCTTCAAAGGAGAGGGCTTCCAGGCTAAATCTGGATGCGGTGTCGAGGAGAGCAAGAAGGCCGGTTAGTCCGGCCCAAAGGGCGGTCATCATGGAGCAAATTAAGATGGATCGCCGAACAATGCCCTGGGGGATGCGTCGTCCATAAAGGACCACTTTGCGTTGGCCCCGAATATGAGCGGCTAGGGCGGCAAGGAAAATCCACAAAGTTGTGGTTTTCATGCCGCCAGCAGTTCCACCCGGAGCGGCGCCGATGAGCATGAGAGGAATAATGGTCAATAGAGTGATGCGACGAGCCTCGCTAAGATCCATCATGGAAAATCCTGCGGTTCGCGAGGTATTCCCTTGGAAAAAAGAAAGCACGGCTTGCTTGGTAGTTGGATAAGAAGAAAGAAGGCCGCCATTGCTCTCGGTGAGCCAGTACAGGGCAGGCCCCAACAAGATGAGTGCGAAACCGCTCCAAAGAATCATGCGGGCGGAGGCGTCGAGTCGCTTGGTTCCTTTACGAAGCCAAGCGTGGATGGCCGCGGGAAGGATGAAACCAAAGCCTCCAGCAAGCCAAAGGGAAGAGAGGGTGAAAGCAACTGTTGAATTTTCCGCATAGGGCGCGAGTCCGTATTGAAGGTTGTCAAAACCTGCATTGCAAAAGGCAGAGACGCTTAGGAAGAGGGCATTCCATGCGGGGTTGGGTTCTTGGGCAAAGGTGGGGTAGAGAAGACAGAACCCCAAAGTCTCCATAAAAAGGGTGCCACCTAAAACAAAAGCCAGAGTGCGGCGTGGGTTTCCTTGAAAAACATAATCGCTCAGGGTGTGTTCCAAAAGTTCACCGGATTGGCCGGCGATGCGTCGGCGCAAACTCTCGAACACGAGGACTGCAAGAGTCATAACACCCAATCCTCCAAGTTGAAAGAGAGCCAAGAGCACGCCTTGCCCCCAGAAACTCAAATCTTGGCACGTGCTCACGACGGTTAGACCTGTCACGCAAACGGCGCTTGTAGAAGTGAAGAAAGCCTCGGATAAGGAGAGAGGGAGCTGCCCTTCCGGGACGGCTTGCGGCATGCCAAGCAAAACCGTTCCAACAAAAATCCCAAGGACAAAGCCAAGGACTACGAAGACATGGCTCCGATTCGAGTTGGACGAAACCAATTGCATGAAAGGAGCTTAGTTTGGTCTCAAGCTTCCGGCTTTTAACTTCTTGAGATTCTTTGTGGCGTCTCGAAGAGCAGTTTTGATGCGGCTAATTTCGTCGGCTTCCATACCTTCGGTGTCCATAAGAATCTCTTCGGCGCGTTGTGCCGCTTGAATGTAAAGGTCTATTGCTTCTTCCTTATCTCTCTGTAGGTAGTAATGCAGGATGACTGCTAAGTCATTCATGACTTGAGGGTCATCCGGTTGCAGTTTGAGCGCATTGCGATAAGCCGCAAGTGATTCTTCTGCCTCGTTTGTTTCCCGTAGGAAGAAGGCTAGGTTATTCCATGCTTCTGGATCTTTTGGTCGCGCCTGAACAAGCCAGCGGGAAATGCCTGCTGCGGTTTTTGCATCCCTATTGGCAAAAGCAGTACCCGCGAGCCATTTCATGTCGGCGATGATGGCATCGCCACCTTCGGCTGCGGCAGCTTGAAGATGGGAGGCCCCTCCGGGTCCAGTTAAGTATTGGGACCAAGCATGTGCAGCAAAGCGATATTCTTTTGTTGCTTCTCTAGTCTTTTCTTCAGCGGAGTAGCGTTGCCCCACAAAAAAGGCGGCGTTGGCAAGGTAGTACCAGCAACTGGTGTAACTTGGTTCCAATTCCATCGTCCGCAAAAAGGTTTTTTTGCAGGCTTTCCAGCTGCCTGGAAGGGCAGCATAATGAGCCATACCTAAGTGCCAAGAAAGAAGAGGGTCCTCGCCTACTGTATTCATGTGCGCTTCAATAAGGCTGGCGGCTTCGACGCCACCTAACCACTGAGGCAAGGAGGCAAAGTCCACTGTACTGGGGTCGCGCTTGAGGGCAAGCTGCCAAGATTCGATGGCCGCCTCTTTGTCGCCAAGGAAAATGAGAGTTTCTCCAAGACGAACACAAGGCTCCGATCTCTTTTTGTGTTGCGCAACAGCGTCTTCCAAAACGGAACGAGCTTGTTCCCGGGCAGCTGTTTGTTTCTTACCACTCAATTCCTGGGCCGAGGCCATGTACGCTTTTGCAAGTTGGAGTTGCAAAGTAATTTCATTGGGATGCAGGTCTAGGCCATCTTCTGCGGCTTTGATGGAATTCCGAATATCATTGCACGCCATGAGCGCACGAGACAAACCTTCGTAGGCGTTGGCTTCTGCGCCACCGGCTTTGCATGCTTTCCGCAGGGTGCTTGCGGCTTGGAAGAAAGAATCGGTAACTTCAAGGCCTTTAAGTTTGCCAGCGGCAAGAGCGACTTCAGTGTTTTGAAGTTGCTTTAAGCCTTTTTGAGTGAGTTCGGCTGCATCACCGGACTGAAGAAGGAAAAGGGCAATCGGTGCGAGGAGGATTCCGCTCATTTTTTCTGCATTTTTGCCAGAACTGTACGCAAGTAAGCCACACCATTACGCATAGCAAAGGGATAGTGTTTGACGCTTTCATCTAAGTAAGTGTCTGCGCGGTCCGTTCGTTCGTAGCGAAGAAGGTCGAGTCGTGCGAGGTTTTCCCATGCATCGCCGATGGACATATCAGTGTATTGGTACACCTTGGGCTCGATTTCTTGATCTAAGCTTTGGAGCTTCTCCGCTCCAAGTTGGATGGTGCGGTGGAGTTGTTCTTCGGCGAGTTCAAGGTCATGGTCAAAGTAGTACACAGCCAAGAGAGCGTGATCGTTCAGGATGTTGGGGTCGTTGGGGGCAAGCTCTACGGCTCGACCATAGGCCGCCCAGGCCTCTTCCAGTAAGTCCATGACTTCTTCAGGGGGAGTGCCTCTGCGGATTTGGGGCTCGGCAATATCTCGACAGGCCAAGCCGAGATTGTTCCACCACATGGCATCTTGTTCATGCCACTTTACTACGCGTTTTAAAAAGGAACGTGCGCGGCGCATGTCGCGCTTTTGGAAAGCATCTCCGACAACGGCTTCAATGCCGAGTCTCAAAGTTGCAGCAGTAGCTTCTGGTTCCAAACGGTTGGGAGCAGCTTCGAGGGCAGCGAGGAAGGCTTGGGCGGAATCGTCTACTCGGCCTTCTTCCCAAAGAGCCCATCCGCGAGCCGTGCGAACTAGGTGCAACCACTGAGTGCACGAATCAGCAAACTCCGGGCGAAGGGTGCGTGCCTGGAGAAAACACTCTTCGGCGCGGTCAAGAGATTCGTAGGCGGAGAGATAATCCTGGCCAACACGGGCACTGGCTTGGTGGTTGAAGCGAGCTTCCCCTAAATACCAAAGCAGGAATCCATTTCCAGGAACTTCATTGCGAACGAATTCCAGAACCTGGACTAACTTCCCAAAGTCGTTGGCATGGATATTTTTGAGGCGTCCTAAGGCTTCAGAATCTTCGGGTAGTTTAGAAAGGGAAGCAGCCAAAACTTGACTAGCCTGGTCATGCAAACCTTGCCAAGCATAGAGGTCGCTAAGAAGAGTTGCAGTCCCAGGGATGCCTTCCCTTGCAAGAGGAAGAAGCCATTCACTTGTCAAGGTTGCGGCGGCGGGAGGGCTTTGGCCAGATTGAATTGCTTCAATGGTGAGAGCCAAACCTGCGCGACTGAACTCCAATTTTGTCGCTAAAGTCAGCGAGCCCTTATTTTGTTCAGCTCCTTCCGAAGCACACTCCCAAGCCCGTTGGAATTCGCCGGCGTTTCGAAAAGCTTCCACCGCCAATTTCCAAAAACTCTGTGAGCTTTGAAGTTTAGCTGCTTTGTGGAAGGCAAGGCCGGCGTCAAGTTGGAGGCCTTGGAGGAGAAGGCCATCGGACTCGCCTTGGGTCATTCGCTCTGCAAAAAAAGCGAGATTGGTCTCACCCACCAAAGTCCAAAAGGGCCCCGAATCTGCATGTTTTGCGGAAGCCTCGTCAAAACGGTTGAGGGCGGTGTTCCAGTCTCCACGCATTTTTGCGGCTTGACCTAATAGGTAGGGGTCTTCGGATGGTGGAGGAGAATCCGATTCCGCCCGGCTTTCCAGTGCAGAGGAGTCCTCAGAAGGGCTTCCAGGCAGCGCACAGGCTGCGAAAAGGCCCCCCAGAAGGGGAATCCAGAACATTGCTCGAATTTCATGGGAGAAAAGTGAGGCCATCGGCGTCATTATAGGCAGACAGATGACCCGTAACGCCCCCTCTCCCACTCCCTACCCCATTCTGGTTTTCCTTGCCGTGTTGACCAGTTTGGTGTTTGTGATGGCATGCACCGATAACGCTGGCGGTCTTTTTGGCGGCGGCGGCGGCGGCGGCGGTGGTGGCGGCGGTGGTGGTGGGACTCTTCCCGGGCCTGCGGTTCCGCCGATTGATGGGGCGATTAAATCTGATTCCACTTTGCGGGCGACGCACATGCTTCCTGCTTCGGGGAGTGTGGCCATGGATGTCAAAACTCCTATCGCAGTTTGGTTCTCGGAGAGCATTAACCTTTCTACGGTGACATCGACTTCTTTAGCGGTTCGCCCAGAAGGCTCGACAGGTTCGGTGGCATGGTCAATCCTTGGCTTTTCTGGTGATCGCGGAATTGTTCTGGCACCAGTTTCCGATTTGTCAGTGGATACGAAATATGAAGTTGTTGCCACGGAAGATATCACTGACCTTGATGGCGAACGACTTAACTCTGGTGTAACCGGACTATTGGGTACTTTCACAACGGCATCTTCGTCTTCAGGGATTGCGCCGCAAACCTTAGGAAGCTTTCCTCCAAGCGGATCAGAAAACCAACCCAATACCTATTCGGCCATTTTGGTTTTTTCAAAACCCATTGACTATCTTGGTGTTTCTGCGGCGACGACTTGGAAAGCCGACGGTACCTCAGTCAATGCTGGTACTCCGGTAGGTTACTTTCCCCCTTCGGGTAGCCCAGATGCCTATCGGGTCGTTGAGTTCTCGCACTTGTCCTCAGAAAGCGACCTTGGGGTCACGATGACCCTAGATGTAGCCGACACGATTATGGATATCGAGTTTACGCCTCAAAGCTTGCAAGCCCCTCTCAGTGTAAGTTGGACTACGTTGAACTTTGGCGCTCCTTCCGCGCTGGATATTTTTGGAGAGCCTGCTGTGAATTTGGCGAACATATCCATCTTCCCAACCGAAGCGACTTTGCCTGCCACCCTAGCAATTATTTATTTAAATATGGAAGATTTTATGGCTGTAATAGCCAATTCTGAAAACGTCATGCTGCTATATTCAAAAATTGAATCTCTAGTTTTCCAGTATGTTGGGGTCAACTGGGATATTTATTTTGGACTATTTTTACTCTGTATCTTACTTTTTGTCATTTCCTTCAGACGCCAATAACGCCAAAGAAGTCTTTTATTA
>MDTC01037225.1_pt1 | contig 10954 bp, 13 predicted proteins | sample 811181 | NCBI WGS metagenome assembly MDTC01 (sample SAMN05326644, study PRJNA326480) | marine metagenome | isolation source: seawater | place: Pacific Ocean: North | collected 2011 | reverse complement strand
GGTTCACTCAAAGGAGACCGACTGGAAAACCCTTTGCAGAAACTGAGAAGCCCGGTTCGTTACCGGCTTCTCATAGTTATTCCCTGCGGATCTACATCAGTCCAGCTTCTTTAAATGCCTTGACCGCACCAGGATGAAATGGGATGGCGTTCTGCTTGACCATCATCTCCGGATTCAGTGCACGCATTGCTTTATGCACACCCTGAATCTCGCCGACATTGCTTATGAGAGCCTTAGTTACCTTGTAGACCTCATCATCTGACGTGTCTGAATTGACAACTAACATTGCCGTTAATGCCAACGTAGGGTAATCATCAGACAAGATATCGTAGGCCTTGCCAGGTATCACCATCTGACCCGTTCCCATTACACCGCTGACTTTATCCCTCACCGCTTGTGACACTGGCATCATGACCATCGGCATTGAGTTCAATATATCACGAATCGACGAGTGCCCAACAAAGAGATTATTCATCGTCATATCCGCTTGCCGATTTTTCATCAGCTCAACAATGCCCTTTGAGCCGGAGAACTGAACACTCCCGCCCCATGATTCAATATCGCTCAAAGTGATCCCGTATGCGGCCAACACTTCCAACGCCTGATTGTGCGCGATAAGGCCTCGCTTATTAAGAATCAACCGAACCGGTGGTTTCTTAGATTTCAGATCTTCATACGAAGAAATACCATACTTATCGGCGAAGTCTTTGGTTACCATTGGCTGGAATGCACCAAAGTTATACATCACAGCCAGCGCACGCAGATTAGTGACCGGAGCTTTATAGGGATCCGTACCTTTCGCAGCGATCTTCGCTTCTGCATCATGCATTATGCCGAAATCCACTTTTTGCGACGCAACCTGCGCGGCATTCGCAAAACCACCACCAGAGGTCTGGTATGTCACGGTTGCGTTTGGATGACTAGCCCGCATAGCTTTATCCACCCCGGCCCCTAGCAGCGACCACAAACCGCCAGGACTAGCTCCTGCCATAATATAATTATCCTTAGCAACCGCGCTCATCGAACCAAGGCCTATACAAACCCCAATAACTGCGGCTTTAACGCTATTTTTCATAGTAAGCATAATCTTTCCCTATTATTATCATGCAGCTCTATCTACACTGCGTCCACATTAGTTCTCCCACTAAACCAGAACCAAAACAAAATTCCAATACCAGCAATACATCCAAGAGTTTGGTATCCAAGATTTGGCGCTAGTAAAGGGACTATAACGGTAAATGCAAAAATCCGCTGATATACGCTTAAGGTCTTAATAAAACATCCAGCGGAAGCGACCGAAATAAGAGCAAATGCCAATACGGCTCTCACCGTTGCCCAAATAACTTCTATTATTGGACCCTCGCCGAGTAATGCCGGATCAAGAACAAAGAAAAATGGAAGCAAAAATGCGCCCACCGCAAACTGAACGCCTTTAAAAGATATCTTCATTGGATTGTCGTTAGCGATTGAAGCGGCGGCGAAGGCGGCCACCGCGACGGGCGGTGTGATCGCCGACAACACTGCGTAATATAACAAAAACAGGTGTGCGGCCATTTCGGGGATGCCTAGCTTAATCAATAATGGCCCGATCAGGACTGCCGCCAGAATGTAGGAGCTGACCGTTGGCATGCCCATACCCAAAATAATCGTCATAATTGCCGCAACGATCAGGGTTAGCCACACAAGATTGCCAGTCATTAGAAAAACCAAAGCCGAGAGTTTCGCCGCAAGCCCTGTCATAGTTATGCCACCGATCACAAATCCAGCCGCTGTGCATGCACCTACCACCGGAGCCAATCGCCTCGCGGTCTCGGCGAGACTGTCTAAAATACGCTTAGCAGATAGTCTGGTCTCCTTTCTGATGAACGAGATACCAATAACCGCTACGGCACCAAACAAAGCAACGAACGTCGGGCTGTACCCTTCAAATAACGCCCAAACGATTGCCGCCAGGGGAACCAAAAATAATCCCCCATTTTTTATTGTTTCAAAGAGTGGTGGAACAGCACTCTTGTCTAACCCCTTCAGACCCAAACGGACTGAGGTATAGTGGACTTGCGAGTAAACTGAAAAATAATACAGCAGCGCAGGAATCGTTGATGCCACAACGATGTCCAGATACGGGATTCCAGTGTACTCTGCCATTATGAATGCTGCTGAACCCATCACTGGTGGTAGAATACTTCCACCAGTCGAAGCAGCCACCTCCACAGCCCCCGCGACAGTAGCTGGATAGCCAATTTTTTTCATCATTGGGATCGTGATTGAACCCGTGGTTACAACGTCCGAGGTTGGGCTACCAGAGATCGTTCCATACAATCCGGAAGAAACCACAGCGATCTTGGCGGGACCACCAACACGAGCTCCAGCAAAAGAAGCAGCCAAATTATTGAAAAACTCGCCGCCCCCAGCGTTGGCCAAAAAAGTACCGAACAGCACGAACAAAAGAACATAGGTCGCCGCAACTCTTAACGGTGTTCCGAATAACCCATCAGTAGTAAAAATCATGATATCTAAGAAATGTTCGTAACTGATATAACCGTGACTGAAAGGTGTTGGCAATACATGTCCATACAAATTGTAAGCCATGAAACAGATCACTATGCCTGTCAATAATAGTCCGACAGTCCTCCGGCAAACTTCCAGACATAACACAATCAATATTGTTGCAAACCCGATATCCACCCTTGATAGCGGATCCAGAAGGGTAATCCGTGTCGCAATGGCGTCGGAATTGACAGCGAAGTACAGACCACAAGCAATACTCGCGACAACAAAAACCCAGTCATACCGAGGAACAAGGGATCCCCCATCAGGCGGAGGCTCTGAGCTCGCAGCGATCGTGGAAAAGACCAAGACCAACATAAATGATAAAAAAAGTGTCACGAGGACCAAGGCGTCTAGTCGAGAGAAAACTGCAGCGTAGGTAGACCACAAAATAAAGCCAGCACCGTAAATGGTCAGCAAGTATCCAATCTTGCCCTCAGGTCTACGTGTGTACCCAGAGCTAAAAAAACCACCAAAACTCATTTGTTAGACCTTAAATGACTCGAATGTATTTTCAAAAAAAAGATCCTCCGGGGACATTAACCTGTCAGCTATACCCTGTTCTAAACAATACCTGGCAAATGTCTCGAGGGTTGCGCGATTTTCCTCGATACCGTAGGCCCAGATATCATGATCACCATATAAATTACGTGAGTCCTTCAGCGCTGAAAATATCCATGGCATCGGAATCGCGGAGGCCGTGGCATCCGAGAGGCGTCTTACACAGCGCATCCTCGCCTGGTCGAGCCCTTTGTAAATTGTTTGCGCGGCCCAAGGATTTTCATTAAGCACATCATCGCGGATAACAATCGTATGCATGATCGGGAAGCATTCAGTTTTCTCGAAATAATCGAGCTCTACATCACGCGGATCATCAAACATTCGTGCTACTCGCGGATCCTGATCTTTAAAGGACTGAATCGGATGAGCCGTGACCACCGCATCAACTGCGCCCGATAGGAGCAGATCATTTAGATTATGGTCTGTGTCTGGCTGGAGATTAACCCACGCGGGCAGATTAAACTTTATTTTCTCAGACCTTCCGGGCTGATGGACACCCGACTGAATCCATTTAATCGAACTTAGGTCGACGTCAAACTGATCTGCTAGTGCGCCTCTAACATAGACTCCCGCAGTTTGACCCCACTCTGGTATTCCGATTCGGCAACCTTCGAGATCCTTCGGCTGTTTGATCACAGAATCTGTTCGGATATAGATAGCTGAATGGCGAAAAACTCTCGACGGAAATATCGGAATGGCCACACCACGGGCCTGATTCTTGGATCTAAGGCTGACATATTTAGCGAAAGAATGTTCAGATATTTCAAACTCTCCGAACTTTATAAATCTGAAGAAAATCTCTTCAACCGGAAGCTTGAGCTGCGTAAGTTCTATTCCTTCGGTGACTACCTCTGGCTCAAAAATGTCTCGAACATGGTCATAATCGTGGCAGGCAAACGTCAGTTTCAGCATAAATGCCCCGTAAGCTAGATCAGTTTTTATTTTTCGAATCGTCCACTTGCAGAACGCTACTACTTAGGTATCTAATCGTCAACGAAGCAAGGGAGATACTGGTAAATTAATGATGTGGGATGCAAACTGATGGACGAACTGGTTTCGCTATCTTTCGAGGCGCTCCTCGCTATCACTCTCATCGTGTTCCTCGGCGGTTTGATCAAGGGATTCCTGGGATTTGGGATGCCTCTTTTTGCCACACCCCTTTTGGCGTTGTTCATGCCATTACTGAGCGTGATTCCAATGATGGCTGTCCCCGTGCTGGCGTCCAATCTTTATCAGGCTAAATTTTCTCGAAAGAGCTTTGAGTATGTCAAAAGATTTTGGCCACTGGGACTTGGGCAAATCGTCGGAGTGAGCATTGGCGTACAGGTTTTAGTTAGCGCAGATTCAAACGTTCTCAAAATTTATCTTGGCCTCATCGTCCTGATTAATATCATATTTCGAACGACGAAATGGAAATTGAAGATCCCGCCTAGACAAGAATCAATTAGTGGGCCAATTGGTGGCTTGGCTGCTGGTGTCGTTGGAGGCACTACGTCCTTTGTTGGTCCGCTGTTGGTTCTTTACTTATCGTCGCTTGAAAATCTGAAAAAGGACGATTTCGTGAAAGCCATCGCGTTATTGTATCTCGGAGGTTTCCTTCCCATGTACGGTGGCCTGGCAATACTGGGCTCGTTCAGTTGGGCACAATTAATCGGCTCATTTGTAATCTGCCTGCCTATGCTGATTGGGATTTGGCTTGGTGAAAAAATGAGGTCGAGAGTTTCGGAAGTATTGTTTGGAAAATTAGTGATGAGTACCTTAGGCCTTATTGCAATATCCCTCATCTATCGTTCATCACTCAACATACTAGGTTGGTAAACACAGAAATGTCAGACACGACGCTCGACGAGCTAAACAGTAAATCGACTTTCCCCCCTGACGAGTCGATTGCATACCTGGCCCGTGAAATAACGCGGATCTATACACGAGACTTACAAAACGCGATCGCAGTTCATGGCGTCCTAATCGGTCAATATCATTTCCTGAGGGTTCTTTGGGAAAGGGATCAAATTACCCAGCGCGAGCTAGCAAACGCGGTGGGCTTGAAAGAATCAACAACGTTTACTGCCCTTGCCGGGATGGAAAAACAGGGACTACTCACTCGGAAACGAGACTCGGATGATCGACGGAAGATGACCATCAAACTAACTGACAAAGGTCGGGCCCTTAGATCAAACCTCATCCCCGCTGCGAAAGCTGTCAACGATCGGCCGTTAACAGGCCTCAATCCAAATGAAATTTTTCATCTGAAGACAGTACTAGGGAAATTGCGAGATAATTTGACAGGCGACGTCTAATGAGCAGTTCACCATCCCCAACTATTGTTATTACCGGGGCTACAAACGGAATCGGTCGAGCCACGAATGAGCTCCTCAAGGCGAACGGTGTGTCAACCATTCCTTGCGACCGAGAGCCCTGTACAGACAATAACTTTATATCTCTCGACTTGATGAGTCCAACCTCGATCTCTGAATGCGTTAAGGCAGTACCAGACAATATCGAAGGCCTCATTAACTGCGCCGGTGTAGCCCCTGTTAGTCATACAAACATTGCGGTTCTGGGGATTAACTGGTTTGGAACAAGGTCGTTTACCGAAAAAATATTGACGAAAATTAAACCGAGTGGCTCAGTCACAACTGTCGCATCCCGCGCCGGTGATGGCTGGGAAGATAATGTTACTGATCTGAACCAATTCATGGACCGATCGTACGACGAGGTGGCTAAAATCTTTGAAATCGAAAATCTTGCCCCCGCTCGGGCGTATGAGTTATCGAAGGAACTGCTAATTTTCTGGTCAATGATTCACGCAGCATCACACGCATCAATACGATTCAATACGGTTAGCCCGTCCTCAGTAGAAACCAGGCTGACGCCCAGCTTTAAAGAAGCATTCAAGGAGCGTAGTGTAAACAACGATAATCTCCGCACACGAGCTGCCAAACCAAACGAAATTGCTGACGCAATCTGGTTCCTCGCGAACCCGTCAAATTCGTCGATCAACGGCATTGATTTAAAGGTCGACCAAGGAATCACTGCTAAACGGAAAATTGCCCAAATCAACAAAAACAAGGGAGGAACATAGGATGAGCAAACTCAACCTCACAATTGCGACTGGAAACTATGACCGTACCCGGCCAATTTCTGATGGTCGGGTCAATATCGAGGGCGTTGATCCAAATCACTTATTCTTCTCTCCAGAAGAAATGTTTTACCGTGCGTTTAGATTCAAGTCGTTCGATGTGTGTGAGCTATCTTTCTCCTCATACTGTGTTGGAGCCTGTGATCCTGATTTTCCTTACATTGCAATACCGGTATTTTTGTCACGCTCGTTCAGACATGCCGCGATCTTTACCCGTAACGATGCCGATATCGTTAGACCAAGTGACCTTAAAGGGAAGACGTTTGGTGTTACCGAATACCAACTGACAGCTAACGTTTGGGTCAGAGGAATACTTGAGGACTATTATAATGTTCCACAGACTGATATTCATTGGATCCGAGGAGGTCTATTCGATCCAAAAAGACCAGAAAAAATAAAGGTCAAATTGCCTGATGGACTGGACTATCGAGAGGCTCCAGAAGGGTGCACACTGAATGATTTGATGGAAGCTGGTCAGATTGACGGACTCATCGGTCCCAGACCACCAAAAAACTTCTACCAAAATCCAAATTATGGACGATTGTTCCCAGACACCTTCGGGGCAGTCGCTGGGTACTATCGGGACACGCAAATATTTCCAATCATGCACGTGCTTGGAATAAAGAAAGAGTTAGTGAATCAATATCCCTGGTTACCTGCGTCACTTTACAAAGCATTCGAGGAAGCTAGAAAGATCGCGCTAGACGCGATTCTAGACACCTCTGCTAGCAAAATGACAATACCCCTTATTGACGAGCAGATTGACTTTATACACAAAGAGCTTGGACCAGAATTGTGGACGTACGGCTTTCATAATAACTGTCATGTCATTGATAAATTTTTGGAGTATCACCACACACAGTGCCTGTCGAGCCGTCTTCTAGATGCTGGGGAATTGTTCCACCCGTCGTCAATGGAATCGTATTCACTTTGATAAATATCTGTCGTTTGTACTTATACTTTAGTTGAAATTTGGTGGCTCGCAACATATACTTAGATATCTAAGTGTATAACTAAATCAAGGACCAATTATTAATGGCAGCAACAATAGCTACTTACTCATCTGATGAGCGTAAAAAAATATTTAGCAACTTCGTCGACGCTATACGTCTTGCACTCGAGCTTAAGGATCAAGTCGAAAGGATCCAAGATCCGCAAGAACGCCACGAAGCGGCATGTAGAATCATATCAAGGCAGTAATTGCTAAAATCGTCGGGGCGTTTTGAGCGCGAAAGATGTCCTCCAGGCACTAATCTTCCGGGGGGACCCAACAGTCTTCGAACCCTTCGGCGGGTTCTAGTTGGTCGAACCAATCGAAGCCCATCAATCTCGGCATACGGCTATTCATCACAACAATGCGAGCCTCCGTACCCGCAGTATTGAAACGCTTATGGGCACAGTACGGGGGTATGTAGACAAAATCACCGGCCTTCCACTCAAACACTTTTGGGGTCGTTTCCCACTCCCAAACAAACTCATCAGCGCAATGGAAATTTACATCAAAATGATGATCGTAGCCTTCACCCTCTATTATAAAAGCAACTTCTTCTGACAGGTGTCGGCTAGTACCAGTTGCTTTTCCCGAGTTGATAAACTGCATATACAAGTCCAAACAGCACTCTTTGGTGTTCATCTCTTCCCTAATGATGTGCTTGATTAGACCATCAGCTGACCGCTCCATCGGCATTTCATCCGACTTCACAATATTTTTCCGTGTCTCGTACTCTTTACGAAACTCCTTAGAGGCCTCCAGCGCCTGTCCATAGAAGTCTGCAGACATTGAGCTGTTTTTCGCCCGGGCTTTCTCGGTTGGATCAACAAACATTTACAAACTCCTTTTTATATAGAGGTCGGGGGCGCGTAATCCTCATGGCCCGGCACAGGCGTCTTTGGGGGGTACTCGACCATTTTTTGGAAAATCATGTGCATGAACAGGAACAGCGGCTTTGCTTTCATGATCAATACGATACCTTCTTCATCTGGATTGTCATTGAAGTGCTGGTGAACGCAGCCATTCTCTACAATCAAAGCGTCTCCTGCCTCCCAGTCAATACGGCGACCATCATGAATATCATGACCTTTACCTTTCAACACAAAGAAAACCGCGGAATTCATGTGTCCGTGCTTTTGACCATAACCGCCGGGGGCGTAAACATCGATATGAGTCTCTATTGACTGCGCCACTTTAGCTGCTTGAGGATTAATAACCTTTTTACCGTAGTTTTGTGGTCCACCCTTCCATTCCATGTCTGGGGTACGATAGACCCGCGGCTGATCGAATAGCTCAGCCATTAACTCTCCGTACGTACCCTCAAGAGCTCTCACAAAGACACGTTTCTTCTGCCACCTCTCCCAGACAACTTCGCCATCGGAACCGCCTGCAACCAAGTCAGTTTTTTCAGCCATTATCGTTCTCCTAAACACCGCCGGAATACTACGGCATCTTTGCTTTTCGCTCTTCTAATAAATAAAACGTAGGCCCATAACAAAATCTTCTCACTTTGAGAGTGAACGGTATCGAATTAAAGGGTATACCTACTTAATGTATTCCACTCGCCCCGATTGTCTTATTTAAGTAAAGCCATGGGTATCGAACAGCAAAAGCGAACTCGCTCTAATAAAAGAACATTCGAAATGATTGCCTACTCGGGCTTTTGTATTTTGGGCGCCTACTATTGCTACGATCTAAGAGGTAAAGACGGATTTCTTTCAGCGCTCGCTTTTCAGCAAGAAATGATAATTGGATTATTGCCAAGGATTGTAATGGCTCTCGGTATCGCATCCCTTCTTTGGGTATTACTTGATCCAGAAAAACTAAAAAAGATAATTCAAAAACGAAAAGGCTGGGTAAAACTTGTCTACGCAACGATCTTGGGTGCCGTAACGCCCGGTGGACCATCAAGCTCTTTTTCTATTCTGAATATGTTTTTGAATAGTGGCCTTGGCTACCTGATAGGTATCACATATATAACCGCTTGGTCCATGCTAGGCGTTCAGCGAATATTGATATGGGACATACCATTGCTAGGAACCGAACAAGCCGCTCTCCGGTTTGTTTCAGGTTTCTGGTTGCCCGCGTTCGCTGGAATTTTAGCTGCCTGGATTTTTGGTAAATATGAGGATCAAAAACGGCCATGATGAGTCCATCTCTTCTGATTCTTGTCGCCTTAATTTTTATCCTCGGATACAAAGCTAAACAACGCAACGATGGTTCGATAAGGCGAGCCTATGAGCGTTTCAAACAACAAATCGCTCAGTTTTTACCTCGTATGATTCTGGTGGTCATCGGCACCGGCTTCCTATTACAGATCATCCCCACAGAACTAATCTCAAAGCATTTAGGGAAAGACGCGGGCTGGTTACCAATTCTGTATGGCGGATTAGCCGGCATGATGGTGCCAGCCGGGCCAGCCGTTGCCTTCACTACAGCGGCAACATTAGCCGGTTCTGGCGCTGCTCCAGCGGCTATGGTTGCGTTCATAACCGCCTGGTGCATCTTCGCAATCCATAGGATTTTAATTTACGAGACACATCTGGCGGGACCTCGGTTCTTACTGATCCGATGTGTGATCGCGGCTCCAATACCTTTTATCGCTGGATCCCTGACATATTTGATGACGAACGTTTAGGAGAAAACATATGGAATTAAAAGCGCACCTCTCTGTACCTGATACACCAATCGGCAATTTGATAATCGTGCATGAAAATCGGGGCCTCGATGATCATATCCGAGATGTTGCAAACCGTTTTGCGTTAGAAGGTTTCGCGGTCGTGGCTCCCGATTATTTGTCTCCAATCGGTGGATCAGTGACAGATGTTGATACAAACGTCGCAAATATTAAAAACATTACCAGAGAGCAGGTTACTGACATAAGTCAGTATTGGTCTGAAGTATTGTTAAAGGTATCGCAAGCTTCTAATTGGTCAATACTCGGATTTTGCTGGGGTGGGGGTGTTGTAAACCACTGTGCCACTAAACTTCAATCAATTGAGAAAGCGATAATGTTCTACGGTACAGCACCAGATCTAGAACTCACTAAAGATATTAAAGCTAATCTGCAACTACACTATGCCGAAAATGACGACCGCATCAACGCTGGCAAAGATGACTATCAAAATTCCCTTAAAAGCTGTGGAATCAATTTCGAAACCTATTCTTATGAGAGAGCTGGCCACGCTTTTTTTAACGATACCCGACCTGAAAGATATCATGCAGAATCAGCGGCTAGGGCTTTTAAACGCGTAATTACCTTTCTAAAAGGATGAAATTACTTTTGGAATCGTAAAGCGCTCAATATCGCGCTTAGGTCTATTTCATCATCGACCCAAACAAGTTGTGACGAAATTTTGCGCAGTTTTTGTGGCAAATCCTGCTTAGATGACCCGGCGAGGCTTGAATGTTGGCTTCCAGATCGAGCGGAAATAATTGTTGTTATGAAACGATCACTCATCCAACGATCCACTTTCGAAACTAATAAATCGAATTTCTCTGACGATTTACTGAATACTGGACATATAAATGTCAAAAAATCGGGAGGTTCCATTACAAATAATCGATCTACGTCCACAAATCCTTCACCAGACACATACAAAAGCGTGTGTTGTCCTTGTGATACGTGTCGGTCAATCACTCTTTCGAACAAAGACAGACACTCAGGATGAACGATAAAGGCGAACCTTCGATCTTTATTGTTTCGTTTTTGAATC
>MDTC01098546.1_pt1 | contig 10955 bp, 7 predicted proteins | sample 811181 | NCBI WGS metagenome assembly MDTC01 (sample SAMN05326644, study PRJNA326480) | marine metagenome | isolation source: seawater | place: Pacific Ocean: North | collected 2011 | reverse complement strand
CAGCTGGTTATTGCTGATGAACCGGTAAGCGCTCTTGATGTTTCGATTCAAGCTCAGATACTGAATCTCATGCAGGACCTTCAAGATGAATTAGGGTTAACTTATTTATTTATTTCTCACGACCTCGCTGTAGTTGAACACCTATGCGACCATATTGCGGTCATGTACCTAGGGCGAATTGTAGATATTGCCCCACGAGACAAATTGTTTTCACGCAAAGCGCATCCTTATACTCGCGCCTTGATTCAAGCCATTCCAGAAGTAGGGAAGGGACGTAAGAAAGATAAAGTTTCTTTGCAAGGTGAAGTGCCGAGTCCATTAAATCCACCGGCTGGATGTCATTTTCATCCACGATGTACCCAAGCAACGGAAATTTGTAGAAACAAAACACCGCCATTACGTAATCTTAGCAATGATTCGCAACATCAGTCAGCATGCTGGCTCAATTCATAAATTATAGATAAGGAATATCCAGATGAAGATCATTCTCTCGCTTATGATACTCTTGCTCCCTTGGCATAGCATGGCTGGTAGCAACAAAGAATTAAAAATCGGTGTAAGTCAAGAATTTGAAAACTTGAACCAACTCATTTCGCAAATGGCGGCCACCAGTTATATCTATAATTTCGTTGCCCGCAAATTAGTGGATATGGATCATGAAGGTAAAAGATACCCTGGAATCGTCAAAGAAATCCCTACACTTGCAAATAAAAAAGCAAAGATAATTGGCAAAGACAAAAAACGTCATATCGTTGCTGAGTGGGAGATTAAAGATAATGTTGTCTGGGGGGATGGCAAACCAGTCACTGGCCATGACGTAAAATTCTCTTGGGAAGTCGCTCTTAGTAAAAATGTTTCAGTAGGTGAAACTGAAGTCTATAAACAAATCAAAAGTATCGAAATCGACCCAAAGAATCCCAAAAAATTTACACTTATTTATAAAGAAGCAAAATGGAACTTCAATCAGCTACTCACCTATGTGGTCCTACCCAAACATATTGAAGGACCAATCTTCAATAAATATAAAAATGTTGCAGGTGGTTATGAAAAACACTCCGCTTATGTCACTCAACCGACCAATCCAGCTCTATACAATGGCCCCTATTTACTAACAGACGTAAAGCTAGGTAGCCATGTTGTTTTGAAAAAAAACCCCAAGTTTTTTGGCAATGCCGCTAAGATTGAAAAGGTAGTAATCAAAGTAATCCCAAGTACAGCGACTCTGGAAGCAAACCTAAGATCAGGTGTGATCGATATGATCTCTATTTTTGGCCTAGCCTTTGATCAGGCTGTCGCATTTAACAAAAAGGTAAAGTCTAAAAACCTACCTTTCGAAGTCAAATTTAAACAATCTTTGATTTACGAACATATTGACCTCCAGTTATCGAACGAATTGCTGAGCGATATCAATGTCCGCAAAGCATTGATTTACAGCCTAAATCGAAAAGATCTCACCAAGGCCCTCTTCGATGGCAAGCTAGAACCTGCTATCCATAATATAGCTCCTATCGACAAATGGTTCACTGATGACCCCTCAAAAATAGTACTTTATAAATATTCACGTCGTAAGGCCCGAAAACTATTCGACAAGGCTGGATGGATTAAGGGCCAAGATGGTTATCGCTACAAAAATGGTAAGAAACTTTCCATTCAGCTGATGACAACTTCAGGGAACAAAACTCGCGAACTGGTAGAGGTCTATTTACAAGACCAATGGAAAAAAGTAGGTGTACACATCACCATCAAAAACGAGCAAGCACGGGTATACTTTGGAGAAACGGTAAGGAAGAGTAAATTCCCAGGAATGGCAATGTTTGCATGGATTAGCTCTCCAGAAAATAATCCAAGATCGACTTTTCATAGCAAGAGTATACCAACCAAAGAAAATGGATATTCAGGACAAAACTCAAGTCGATGGTCGAACAAAACAGTCGATGACTTAATCGACAAGGTAGACCTTGAATTTAATGAAACTAAGCGCATTGAAATGGTACATCAAATTCTGAAAGCATATACTGACGAAGTTCCTGTGATCCCGTTATACTACAGAGCTGACATAGCCGTAACTCCTAAAGGAATGAGAGGCCACAAACTAAATGGCCATCAGTTTTCTTCTTCAAATCACGCTGAATTCTGGACATTTTAAGAATAGATGAATCAGTAAGAACGAAAACGACCAATCAAAAAACGGAAGGGTATCATGAGCGCATATATTTTGAGACGACTAGCACAGTTGATTCTGTTGATGTTTGTCTTATCGTTTGTGGTTTATTATATCCTTTCGTTGATGCCTGGTGATCCGGTAGAAATGTTAGCAAGCTCTAATCCTAATATTACTTCCGAAGATATCGAAAGACTTCGAAGTCTTTACGGTCTAGATAAACCAGTGATCCAACGGTATGGTAATTGGATCATGGACATGATAAGCGGAGAACAGGTTTATTCCCGTACGTATCGCATTCCGGTGATGGACTTAATTGGCCCTCGCCTCTGGAATACTTTTTTGCTTTCCATTTGTTCATTAACCCTATCGCTATTACTGGGAGTAACAGTAGGGGTGTGGGTGAGCTTAAGGGCTGGGAGCCGTTTTGACTACCTTGCTAACCTTTTTGCTTTTATTGGAATTTCAGCCCCATCTTTCTGGTTAGCGATTGTCCTTATCATTTTGTTTGCAGTGACGTTTCCTATCTTACCAGCAGGAGGCACCAACACCGTAGGCTCGGAGTTCAATTTTTTTGAAGCGCTGCTAGATCGGGGCAAATATTTGATACTCCCGGTACTTTCATTAACATTTATGCAAACCGGTGTTTTCATTCGTTTCGCTCGCAGCTCGATGATGGAAGCAATGCGTTTTGATTTTATCCGCACCGCACGAGCGAAAGGTATGAGTGAGCGAGTTGTTATCTGGCGTCATGGTTTTCGTAATGCCTTGATTCCACTAATTACTATTGTTGCTATTAATATGTCTTTTCTCTTTTCTGGAGCAGTATTAACTGAAACGGTATTCGGTTATCAGGGTGTTGGGCAATTAATATATAGTTCCATTATTGGCAATGACTTTAATGTCGCTATGGTCTCATTTCTTATATCTATCTTCATGGTATTAGGCATGAGCCTTGTGGCTGATATTTTATATGCCTGGGCGGATCCACGAATTTCGTATCAATGATAACTAAGGTGGACCACATTAACTATTTAATGAATCAATCAGGAAACGCTCCATGAATCAGGGTCAAACTAAAATCAATATAGATACACAATCCAACCAAGAAGAAGCGGTTGATGTCGAAAGCATGTTATCCATTGTCACCCGGCAATTTATGGAACACCGCTTAGCCCTTGCTGGACTGATTACTATTTTGATTTTTCTTTCCATAGCAATGGCAGCACCATTGATCTCTCACCTGACCGGCCTAGATCCGGATGATCAAAACGTTTTCCACCGCTTTAAACCACCTGGATTTGTAAGTTTGGCATCCTCAGACAACAGAGAGTACCAAATCGAACAATGGCAAAAAAAACATCAAAACGCAGAAGCAAAAGTTATCACCAACTTAGTGAATGCTGGACTTATTGAACCTGACGCCGACCCAGAAGATGCTTTATTTGATCTGATTATGGAAGCCAAGGCGGAAGAACTGATGAAGATTAGCAAAGCCGCCAATGACCCGTATCTGGCAGAAATAATTGGTCAATTTAAAAAAACACATCTGTTTGGTACTGATGAACTGGGGCGTGATGTAATGATCCGCTTGATATACGGCGCTCGGATTTCAATGGGGGTCGGCATCATGGTAGCCATGGCTTCTGTATTGATTGGGCTTCTCATAGGCAGTATCTCTGGTTTTTATGGAGGCTGGATAGACAATATTCTCAGCCGCTTTACCGAATCCATGCTATCGATCCCTAGTATACCGCTATTAATTGTATTCGCTGGAGTTGAAATCAGTAAGGTTCCAATACTAGGACCTTTAATCCAAGGTGAAAATGAAAGCTTATTCAAACTCATGGTGATCCTGGCATTACTATCCTGGATGACCGTAGCAAGACTGGTTAGAGGTAGTATTCTATCATTAAAAGAAATGGATTTTATCCATGCAGCCAAAACTTTAGGTTCACGGGACTATATGATTATACTTAGCCATATCATCCCTAATGTAATCGCACCGCTACTAGTTGCGGTGACACTCAACATCGGTAACTCCATTTTGATGGAAGCAGCTTTAAGCTTTCTAGGATTGGGGATTCAGCCTCCAACACCAAGCTGGGGCAACATGCTCACCAATGCTCAAGAATTAATTTTTGATGCTCCATCTCTAGCAATACTTCCAGGAATGCTGGTTTTGATGACTGTGGTAAGCTTCAACTTTGTCGGTGATGGCCTTCAAGATGCTATGGATCCAAAGGCCATCAAGCGTTAACTACAATTTATCTTGAGCTTTCTTTTTAGAAGAAAGCTCCGGTCGAAGATTTAGAAAGTGAGTAGCAATTCCAGTCATCACTTTAACTCCTGTGCCGATAGTAGGTCTCCACTCAGGAATGTAATAGGGAGAATGATTCGAGACTGGTTTTTTACCAGCCTTAAGCGCTTTATAGGAACCACCACCTAACCAAAATATAACACTAGGTATCTTAGGTTCTTCTAGACCATAACGACCACAATCCTCTCCCCCCATAATGGGGCCTGCCATAATAACTCTTTTATCACCTAAAAGAGCAGATGCTGCCTCTTTAACTTGTGCTACCATAGCAGGATTATTGTAGGTTGCGGGAGTGAAGTTTTCTTTAACAGTAACTACCGGCATCAGCTCTTCTGGTAAGCCCGCTGTCAAAGCAGCACCTCGACTAATACGTTTAATGGCAGACAAGATTTGCTGCCTTACCTTAGCTTTATAGCTGCGTAAGGTAAGCTCTAGCTTGACTTCCCCTGGTATAATGTTGTGCTTGGTGCCACCATGAATAGAACCAACTGTGAGCACGGCGGGCTCAAGAGGATTGATTTCACGGCTGACAATCGTCTGCAGATCCAAGACAATACGAGAAGCAAGCACAATTGGATCTTTAGTGGTATGTGGTGCAGAACCATGCCCCCCCTTACCTTTAACCACTATATCAATAGTATCCACATTGGCTAAGGCATAGCCAGAAACCAGGCCAATGGCACCAGCTGGAATCTTATTGGTAACATGTAATGCGAGATTATAGTCAGGCCTTGGAAAGCGGGTAAATAAACCATCTTCAATCATAGCTTTAGAACCAGCACCAATTTCCTCAGCTGGCTGCCCCACCATAATCAAAGTCCCTTTCCAACTTTTGTCACGACTCATTGCACGCGCTACACCAGCCCATACAGCCATGTGCATATCATGACCGCAGGCGTGCATCAGCTTAACTTTCTTACCATCTTTCTTTACTGTGACCTTGCTGGCAAATGGAACACCTGTTTTTTCTTCTACCGGCAATGCATCCATATCCGCCCTAATCATTATGACTGGGCCCGCTCCTCTTTTCAAAACTCCTACCAGCCCAGTGCCCCCAACTTTAGTCGTCACCTCATACCCGGCATATTTAAGCTCTTTGGCTAAACGTGCCGAAGTCTTTACCTCTTGTAGAGACAACTCCGGATTTTGATGCAGAGTTTTATATAGCTTCTCTAAATAATCTAATTCATCTTTACCTGACTGACCTTTAGACGCGCCATAGACCTGCGTACCAAACGCAAAAACATATGAGCAAACCATCGTAAACGTTATAGCGATTCGACAGACACCGGCAAGGTGACACAGCTTCATGTATACCTCCTATGATAATGTTGTTATTAATTTATCAAATTGGACGATGAAATAAAGGCAGGAATAGATTTGGTTTGCGATGATGACAATTGATAAAATGGCATACATTGAAGGAGCTATTAACACCTTCAAAATCAGTACTGTGTTTTCATCAGAAAATAAAAAGAGAATTTAGCCTAGAATATATTATTTATGTTCGAGGTCTTATTCCTCATGCTCAACCTTAGGCAGGCAAATGACAAACCGAACTGGCAAATATCTATTCTCACATGGTTCGGCTGTAGGTTCCACCCTGATCTCACCACCATGCTTTTGGAGGGCTATATTTACTGCATTGAGACCTATCCCACGCCCGGAGCTATCGGTTACCTCAGTGGCAGTAGAAAAACCGACCTCAAAAACATTTTTTATAAGATTAGCATCTGCTAATTCATCGGTTAATATACCGTTTTCTGCCGCCTTATGCTGAATCTTGTTTAAGTCTAAGCCCTGTCCATCGTCTTCGATAATCAGTTCAATATGAGAATCCATTTCTACTATGCTGAATTTGATGTGACCGGACTGTTCTTTATTTTTATTTTTTCTAACTTCACTGGTTTCAATCCCATGATCAATAGCATTGGTAAGACAATGGACTAAGGCATTCTGAACTGCGTTATGCATTTCATCAGGCAGATAAAAGTCATCATCTGGAATTGTAATATGAGGGTGGGCCTTACCTAAACGATCAGCAATCTGGGAGCTATGTCTGCTAACTTCTTTAATGACTTCACGTATACCTGCTAAATTATGATGCTCAATCGTATGTTGTACCCGTTTGACTAACAGATGATTATTAATAACATTATCATCCTTATACTCATTGATGATAGAACCAATCTCTTCCTTTAAATCATTCGCAGAGTCAGCCATGACAGACTTCAATTTTTCATCACAAACTTTTTCACAAAATACGATCTCATCATAAACTTTTTCAAGATCGACTCTTAAAACGTCAGGATCAATCACCGGAGCTTCCTGCTTCAAAATCTGACTATAAGTTTCTTCTGCCTCATGAGCACTGTCCGCAACTCCCTGATAACCAAAAACCCGAGCATTACCTTTAATGGTATGCATATGACGAAAGAGGGTTTCAATATCTCGACAGTCCATATCCTTCGGACCATTTATAATAGTTCTATTTTCTTCAATCATTTGATATGAGTTCTTGATAAATACTTCAAAGTTTTTCATCGACACAGCCAAAATACCATGCACGATGCCAAGAGTCTTTTCTTTTTCTTGTGAAGCCTCCTGTAACTTTCTAAACTCCGTCACATCTCTTACATTCACCAAAATTTTTTCTAGCAAATCATTTTCACTATAGATTGGATTCCAGCCAAGCTCTAAAATACATCTCTGGTTATTGATATTACAAATAATTTCTGTCGGCAAATCTCCATGATTGAACATGAAAGTAAAATCATCTTCTCCTAAGCAGGCCTGCAGAACACAACGTATTTTATCGCGCTGATCAATTCCCATCTGGGCATGTTCAAACAATAAATCCATTACATTAACACCAGCAATCTGATCATGACCAAAGATATTGATCATGTGCCTAGAGTATTCTGGGTGAACTGTCAAATCTTGAGTAACAGTAAAAATACCCTGGCTCATATTCTGGAGCATGGCATTGATATCATCAGTTTTAGCTTGTAGGTCTGCGGTGCGCTCTGCAACAATATCTTCAAGACCAATGGAGTGCTTGCGCAAAGCGGTAACATCTTTACCAAGTATCAAGAAAAGATTTTCTCCTGAAGGTAACTTTCTTTCATAAGTTCTCAAATTTAAAAGATAAGTAATTGGTATCTTATGTTCTGGATGTATTTTATCAACTTCAAGCTCGACACTAAAGAATGATTCTTCCCCAGTATTATCATGCTTATGATTTTGAACCAAAGACAATTGACTGTTTATAGCTTCTCGTTCCTCGCTAGCGAACAAATCCAAAAAATTGCAATATATCAATGACTCAACATCATCACAGTTCAGCAACCTACTCAGAGTCTCATTACCTTTGAAGATCGTGCCATCTCGTCGTATAATTGCAACAATACCAGGTATGGAACTAATAATAGCTTCTATATTGGTTTTAGATGTCTCCAGCATCTTAACAATCTGGTCCGACATACCCCGAATAACTTGTAAGTTAACGTCTTCGCTCATAAAGTCCTGTATTCTGGATTAAAAGACAATTAGTCCAATTTATTTAGATCATTAGGCAACCCACAACCATTGATAGATCGGATAAACCCTTTATCATCTTAATAGAGTTTATCAAGATATCGACCAGACTGCGGTTAAAATCACATCATCAAGATCTGCACCAAATCCTGACGAGATAATCACACAGTAATTCTAGCATTTAACACTATGGCTACAAGAGTTCACTAGATGATGTTAAGAAAAATTAACACGCTAAAGACAAGCAATGGAACGGGCTCTCAGGTTTAATAGCACTAAAGAAGCTGATAACTAACGGAAAAACAAGTGAATCTATAAATAAGAAAATTGTTTATTATAGATACACCAAAAAATGAAATTCAAAACCTCAAGTCTATATATAACCATATACACCTGAGGCTCTGAGAAGAATACCTAAACTACATAGTTTTAAGATCCTTAAAATATATTTTTACATGTAGTAATAACTCATCGCTAACTTTTGCGACCACTCCCCCCGCAACTGATGGAGCATCCAGACCAAAGTATGAAAACTTAGTGGTCATTTGACCTGTAATCAATTTATCTTCATCTTCATCGACTACATTCACGGTAAAGACCACATTATAATCAATATTTCCTATGGTTAATTTGCCATCCAAAGTATTCTTCTGACCATTTTGCAGCTGATCCCAATCTTTTGAATTTAAATTTTGAGACTGAAATGTCAGATCTTTTTGGACATCTCCTTTCAGAATCGAAACCACATCTTGATCCCGTTCTTGATCACCGCTGTCAAATTTATCAATAGGAATATCTACCCTAATGGACCTATTCTCAGCATCACTGCGAATAGAAGCCGTGATATAAGTGTTCATGCCGACGTGCTGGGAGGATTTGAACAAAAACATTGTCTTGTTAGTTTGCCAAGCAGCTGCACTCGCTCGGTCAGGCCAGTTAATTGGGCTATATTCTGCTGTCAATGCGGATGAAGCATAAAGAATAAAGAAAAACCCTAAAATTAAACGTGAAAGATAAGTATGATTGTGCCGTAACATGTAAAAACCCTCTAAATTTATCGACTTAATGATAATAAATTACTGTCATTCTCTAAACAAAATAATCAGAAGTCAAATGATAAAGACATACAGGCAGCCTAATCTGTGGGAAATTTATTGATCTTATGACCATACCAAAGGAGCAACCCCATCAGTTAAACTGACCGTAATCATATGTGAAAAAATCAAATAAAAGTTAATAAGAGTTAATAAGTATTTCCTTAATGCCAACCACTTGACCAAAAATTTTTCTAGACTTCATATTTAAGTTTTCAATAGTAATTCCATTTTCCGTACGCAGCAACCAACCGGCATCATCGCGGGTTAATTGTAAGCCTATCGATGCATAGCTATCATCTAATCCATTAGTTAAGTAGGTAAAAATTAAGGTGCCTCCCTGATTAATAGAGCAGCTGGGACACTTTAACATCAGAGCATTTTCCCCTGATGCTACAGCCAAAACCACCTCACTATTGATTATATCACTCATTGCAATGGAGTTTTCACTTCCAGTACTTCTTCTAACCAACCTTAAAATTTCCTCACTTTCATTTAAACCTAAGGAAATTTCATGTATCCGATTATCTTCCGGTTCACTAAGTATTTCAACAAGCTCAACCTCTTGATTATATTCGATACTCTGCTCCACTGGATCGTCACCAACAAAACTAGGCAAAAACATCCAGGCACACATTAAAGTAATACAATTCATGGGACTACCTCCAGCTTCAATAACATTCGTTCAAACTAACTATTATCCTGGCTAATATTGTCCCATAATTTAGCTTTACCGAAGGACTGCAACTTCTACTCTGCATGAACTATCGAGTCGGCTAGTACGGCGCTATAACCCCTGACAAGGACAAGTACTTAACATATTTTTTCCGTTAGTCTCTATTTTCACAGAAATTTAAAAATAAAGAGTCAACTATTGCCTCTGAATGGCGAAGAACTACCTAGAATGTTAAATCCTGGGCTCAGGTTTTGATAGGAGATCGTATGTATTTAAATATAAAAAATGCTCGGACAATCAAAACAAAGGAAATAAATGAGTGCTTTTTTTCAGCCCTCTTATTGGTTTTAATGACCTTCGCCACACCAGCGGCTGTCCTTGGTAATGATACGGAAGAAAGCAACGATCAGGTTAACATATTAGAACCTGTTATGCCGAGCCTAGATGTCATAAACGTGAATAGAAAACTCGATAGTTTTTTCTTTGCTCTAAGTATGGTTTTTTATACAGATGACAGCCGCAATGCCAGCATCAATGATATCGTCAATGCAAACAATAGCGAATTCATTAAAGCGCCCGCACAACAGCAAACTCCCACATTTGCTTTTACCAAAAGTATAGTTTGGGCCAAATTTACTTTAGGAAACAACAGCGAAAAAAACATGCCTGTGCTCATTGAAAGCCGTTATGCCCAGGCCGATTATGTATTTCTCTATCAGAAATCAGACGGTGAATGGAAAGAAACTAAACTGGGAGACAAAATCCCTTATGATGAGTGGCAGGTAAATTATCACTATCCTGTATTTTCCGTTGATGTACCTCCCGGCGAAACAACATATTATGTTCGTATCGATTCTGATGGTTCAACTATTTTCCCCTTTTTCATCTGGGATCCTGATAGCTTTTCCTCTTTTCAAGAAAAAGAAACTCTATTTATAGGTTCCTTATTTGGCTTTCTAGTTGCAATGGCTGCATATAATATATTTTTGACCATCTCTTTCAGGTCAAAAACCTTTTTGATCTACGTATTCAATATCATATTTTTAATAGCAGTCCTGGCCTCATTCTTGGGAGTAGGGATGCAATTACTGCAAACGGATGGTATTAGCTGGTTATCGAACGAAGGCTTACTCGTTATGATCGGTCTATCAGAAATTTGCTCATTAT
>MDTC01021445.1_pt1 | contig 10955 bp, 10 predicted proteins | sample 811181 | NCBI WGS metagenome assembly MDTC01 (sample SAMN05326644, study PRJNA326480) | marine metagenome | isolation source: seawater | place: Pacific Ocean: North | collected 2011 | reverse complement strand
GGTCGAATCTGCTCTTCGGTGAAGATTCTGAAGACGTATCCTCTGTTTTCGCAATAGTCATGTGCAGCTTCCCATTTTACTTGGTTTATGATGTAAGTCTTTCTCTCTGCAAGGAATGTCTTTCCTCTAGATTTGGGTGGTAGTGTTTGTCTTTTTGGTTTTACCTCTATAATTTCTTTGATTATTTTTCCAGTCTTAGGATCTAATCTCTCACAGTAAAAATCGGGATAATATCTATGTATCTTACCGTCAAATGGATTGCGATAGGGAATTATTATCTCTTCCGATGACCAAAGTTTAACTTCCGTTTTCCTATCAAAATACATCATCACCTTCCTTTCCCACAGTGAACGGTAAATTACACACGTGGGATCACCTTTATACTTCTTATAATTGATGACTTTATACTTTCCCTTATAAGACTTCATAAATACATATAACAAACCATATCAGGTATTTATGGTAACTGCAAGAGGACTAGAGAATTTTATGAGATCCATCGGCAAAGCTGGTGGTATTTCTGCGTCTAATTTATACCAATTTTCATTCCAACCAACTCCAAAATTACAAAAATTCTTTAAAGATAACCTGTTAGAAGAGTTTTTAAAGTTAACTGACAATGGTGATGAGATAAATTTGCAGTTGTTATGTAATGAGATACAGTTGCCTGGCGTGACATATTCAGCATTTGATATAAAGTCAGTTCACAAGGGCATCACACAGAAGATGGCGACTGCAAAAGTATATAATGAATTAGATGTTAGTTTCTTCATGGATGGAACATCACTACCATTAAGATTTTTTAGAGCATGGCAAGACTTTACATCCAACGGTGTAGCTTCTAACCCTGAGTTCTTCTATGATGATCAAGAATATAAGAGAGCATTCGCATCTAATTACTATGAAGACTATGCATGTGACATGTTTATAAACAAACTAGAAAAATATGATGGTAAGATAGCTGGTACAACTGACACCAATGGCAATAGAAAGAAAGACTCACTTGCTAATCCATGGAATGCCAGATTAGTTAAGGCATACCCATACACTGTAGCATCAATACCATACTCAGCAGGTCCTGCACAACTTGTTAAGGTAACTGTAGGATTTTACTATGAGTATAGTCACTTAATAACCACCTAATTAGGTTGCTATATAATATACTGATTTTATAAATTATGCCATTACCTGAGATTGCGACGCCAATCTATACCTTAACTATTCCTTCTACAAAGAAAAAGGTAAAGTATAGACCATTCCTTGTCAAAGAACAAAAGTTATTAATATTGGCATTAGAGAATGACGATCAAGAACAAATATTAGACGCTATTACCAGTACCATAAAAAACTGTCTACACACTAAGGTAAAGATAGAAGATTTGGCATTGTTTGATATAGAGTATTTGTTTCTACAGATACGTGCTAGGTCGATCAGTGAAGAGATTGAGATGAAGGTTACATGTGCTGATGATGGAGAGACCACGGTAGACGTAAAATTTTATGTAAATGACGTCAAAGTTAATTTTCCTAAAGGACACACTCCTGTCATCAAGTTATCAGATGAAATTACTGTCGAAATGAAGTATCCAGATTTAGAATACTTTACTAAGATTAATTTTATAGGTGAAGAACCCGATCCATATGAGTTGGTTGCTAAGTGTATTAAGAGAGTCTATGTTGGTGAGGAAGATTATAGTTCGTTCACAACTGAGGAATCTAGAGGGTGGGTAGAGTCACTAACCAACTCACAGTTTACTGAAATACAAAAGTTTTTTGAGACAATGCCTAGTTTAAAACACGTGTTGAAGGTAAAAAATCCTAAAACTAAAGTTGTAAACGACGTTGTATTAGAAGGGTTATCTGATTTTTTCGCATAGCCCTCTTCCATGAGGGCATCATGACCTTTTATCAAACTAATTTTTCTCTCGTTCAACACCATAAATATAGTTTGACAGATATTGAAAATATGATGCCTTGGGAACGCGAGGTGTATGTGAATATGTTAGCAGCTCACTTACAAAAAGAAAGAGAGCGTATCGCAGAGGAACAACGTAAACGTTAATGGAAGGCAAAGCAGTTATTGAGTTTTTTAAGAAAGCAGTAAGTTCGCTTGTTGCGGGGGTAGCTGGTGCTGTCACAAATACAGACGAGGTAAAAATAGTTCCTGCCATAGCACCCATACCTATTAATGAAGTTGATACGACATATGGTAGAGGAGAACCCGTAGAGAGACCTGATAAGGAAGACGACTCAAAATATAAACAGATAGTAGAAGAGAAAATAAAAGAGGTAGCATTTAAGAAGAGTATGCCATACCAACCAGAGGTGGCATTGCAGAAGGGTGGTATTGTAAAGAGAGAAACTATTGCAAAAGTTGGAGAGAAAGAACCAGAAGTTGTACAACCTGTAAAGGACTATGGTGAGTCTGTAGAACTAATATACAAACAAGGTGCAGCATTAATAATAAGTTCATCACTAGGTTTTTTAAAAACATTACCTCCATCTCCTGCAAAAGCAAGTGTAGTAACAGAAGCAAATAAGTTAAAAGCATTTTTTGGTATAGTTGAGACACCTAAACCACAAAAAACAATTGGGTTAAAAGCACCATTGAAATGGTGGGGTGGCATGTCGTCATCAAAAACTGGTGCCATACCTCAACAGAAGAAAGAAGGACAAGATCCAACAAAAGGTGGTGGAAAGGGCATGATGAATTTTGCTCGAATGTTCAAGAACGTAAAGAATATAGGGAAAAAATTAAAGTTAGGGAAAAAATTTAAGAATTTAAAATTAGGTAAGAAGATAAGAAACATTGTAGCTGGTGGTAAGAAAGCGACCAAGGGTATATCCAAGGTTGCAAAGTCAGGTGGCAAACTATTAAAAGGTGCAAGTAAAGCAGGAAAGGCATTACTCAAAAAAGGTGCTAAGAAGATTGGTGCCAAGGTAGGTGCAAAAGCAATTGCCAAGGTAGGTACAAAAGCATTAGGTAAAGGACTATTGAAGAAGATACCTTTCGTTGGTATGGGTGCAGGATTGTTGTTTGCAGGACAACGATTGATGGCGGGTGATTTTAAGGGTGCAATGCTTGAAGCAGCATCTGGTATAGCATCTACAATACCTGGCGTAGGAACTGCTGTATCAGTGGGACTTGATGCTGCACTTGCTGCTAAAGATATGGGTGTGTTGCCAGGTCAAAAACAGGCCGAGGATCAACAATCAGGTATGCAAGCACCTGATCCTACTAAAGACATGTATGGTAGACCAATTATACTGAACCCATCAACCATGAAAGCATGGAAGAAGGCAGTTAACGCTGCAGCAAAAGATGGTATCAACTTGCCTATGAGTGTAACATCTTCATATAGAAGTCCAGAACAACAACAAGCATTAATAGATGCAGCATCTGCAGGAGATGAGAATGTCATAAGTCCTGCACCTGTAGGACAATCTCCACACGGACAAGGTTGGGCAGTGGATATTGATTACTACTCAAAAGCAAATGAGTGGATGCGAGAAAAAGGTAAGAAATATGGTTTCCAGTGGCAAGGTGAGAAAGATCCAGTTCATTTCGATCTCTATAATAATGAACCTAACGACAAATGGTTACAACCTGGCAAAAATAAATGGATACCTAACCTTGATGATCCAGTAGGAGCACCATCATCAGGTTCTGCAGCAGATGGTAAGAAGGATGTATCCAATATTACAGCACCTGGCACAAATGTTGCAAAAGAAACTCTAAATAATGAACCAGTTAACGTTGGATCTGGTGATACAGGGTCGATGACCAAAGGTGCAATATTGCCTGGCGGAGTTCAAATTGTTTATGTGGATAGACCAGTAACTATGCCAATTGGCACTCCTGAGTTCAACGAGTGGTGGACTAAGCAACACACAATAATAGATCCTCAAGGAAAGGGATCATATAAGTATGAGTTTGTATAGATGAAAGCATTACCTCCCGCAATGTCAAAACAAGGTGGTGGACTAGCAAAGTTCATTGCAAATCCCGATGCGATTGCAAAAGCATTTGATATCCCTGCATCTCAACAAACTGTTGATGTTACTGCCACAGATGTAACACCTAAACCTATAATAAAACCAAAGGTAGAACCACAACAAAATCTTGTACCAGACCCAGTTGCAGCAATGGGTGTAGATCCTAAGACTGGAGAATATTTGTCGAAGGAAGATAGAATAAGAAAATTTAAAGAACGTAGAGCAAAGAGGGCAGCAGGGATAGATCCTGATTTACCAGAGGCAGGAGAAACACCGAAAGTCGATAAGTTAGAGAATGCAGGAATAGATGAGGATCAAGTAAAACAAAAGGTAAAAAAAGATTTAGAAGATCAATTTGATATAGATCCTAAGACTAAGAAGGCATTTATGGATGCCTTAGCACTTCCTGCTAAATCTGCTGCTGTTGCAATGGTGGATTTACTAGAGAAAATACCCGCACCAAGTAAAGAAGCATCTAAGGTATTGAATAGAAATATAAATCAATTATCACAATCATTTAAGTTGGGTGCTGCTAGTTCTGAGGTTGCTAATGACGAAGAGGATAACGATAACAAAGAGGATAAGAAAGAAGGAACTATTCTTGGTGGTCTCTTAGGAAGGGCAGTTGAATTTATTCGTGGAAAGATGGGCGGTGGATCATCTGGTGGGGAAGGTGGAGTAGAACAGAGTAGTGCTATAGTTCCTAGTCCTGGCGGTGCTCTGGTTGGAGATCCTACGTCTGGACGACGTGCACCATACACAGGAACTGCTGATGGTATAGGTCTTGGCGATGGTACATCGGGCAGTAGAGCGATGCAACCCATTAAGAAACGTAAAGGTGGTGGTCTTGCTAAAAAATTATTTGGTTTGACACCGATGGGTATGGCACTCAATGCGGGTCAGGGTTTATTCAAGGGTGCGAAAGGATTAGCTGGCAAAGCAATGGGTATGAAAGATGGGGTGAAAAATTTAGCAAAGAAAGCATTTATGATGTCTCCTGCGGGCATGGGTCTTAAACTTGGCATGAAGGCATTTGGTGGAATAAAAAACATATTTGCACCAAAAGGTGATCAGGTTACTAATCTAACAGAATTAACTGATAAGACAATACAGGCAAATAGAGAAAATGCTGACTCTAAAACCCAGAAACAGATTGATATTGCCAGTGGAACAGGTAATGCTATTGCTAGTACACCAAGTCCTCCTCCAATGCAAGCAGAAGGTGGTGAACTTGCTCAACCTATGATAAAGGGATCTCCTTATATTGAAGCATACAATACAACTTCTCAATTCTAATGTCAGTTAATACACAGTCTAATTTTCAATTATATCAATTTTTGATTGCCGATTATCCTCCTATTGGCGTCAATCAGGTATTGTATGTCAGATATACTGAGGATATTATGTCTGCAACCATGCTCATGGAGGTGCAAATTACCGACAGTGAGACTGGATTTTTATCCGAGTTGACAGGTATGGAAAATGTATTCATACGTATTGGTGATAGTGAGGGTAGAACAGAGATTGGAGGAGAATATGTCATATATGATATACAAGATAGAAGAAATATAGGTGGTAGGTCATCGGCAGTTTTGATGTTATGTAAAGTTGATTTTTTAAATAATGCAGGAAATAAAATATCACGCAGATTTGGGAAAGGGCAAGGTGTAAAGATACATGATATTGTCAGGAAAGAGATATTAGGTGATTTGTTAGGTGTTTCTGATGAGAGAATGCAAAATTTTGAACCTTGTATCAATAATTTCTCTTTCATATCACCATATTGGAATCCATTTACATCTATAAGATGGTTAGCAGCAAAAGCAATACCAGCTGGAAAGGGTAGTGGTAAGGCAGCAAGTGCAGGATACGCATTTTATGAGACTAGATCTGGATATAATTTTGTATCTTATGATTCATTTGCATCTAAAGAACCCGTTATAAGAATGGTTGTAGGACATGAAGGATCAGAACTAGAAGATGAAGACGATAAAGGTATTCTTGCTGTGCCAACAGTTACGGTTGAGTCATCTGTTGATCTACTGAAAGGGTTGAACTTAGGATCATATTCAAGCAACGTTATGACTTTAGATCTTAGAAATATGAAGTATCAAGAATATCCTTTTAACATCAATAAATATTATCAGAGTGTTAGTGTAATGAACTCTAGAACAACTCCAGAATTTTACTCAGGATTCAACAACACTAGGACATATACTAGAATCATGTCAAAAATATCTGACTCTGCGTTATTTACTGAAGGAACATACACACAGGGGTTTACAAAACAATTATCACAATCCTCATTAAGGGAAAAATTATTTTACAACAAAAAAGTTGTGGTAGAATTTGTAGCAGATTATTCGTTAGAAATAGGTGAGGTTGTACAACTAGATATCTACAAAGGAACGAGTGAGAGAGAACCAGATTTTGCAAACTCTGGTAAATATGTTATTGGTCGAGTAGAGAGAACATTTAAGAGTAGTGAGGACAAAATGACTTCAAAACTCACATTATACACCGATTCTGATGGTGAAGAGACTCAATCATGATGAATGAAAACGTTGCTAATTTTATAGGAAGAGAAGGTTTCAACTGGTGGGTTGGACAGGTAGAGAATGATGGTAACAAATTTTGGAATGCTGAGATCAGTAGATTCGATTATTCAGACTGGGATTGGACTAACAAAGTAAAGGTTAGAATTGTAGGTTATCATAATCCAAATAGAAAAGAGTTACCTACTCAAGATTTACCATGGGCACAGGTCTTAATGCCACCCATATATTCTATGAGATCTGGCATGGGTTCTATTCACCAATTACAACTCAATAGTTGGGTTGTAGGATTCTTTATGGATGGAACTTCATCACAAATACCTATTGTCATGGGTAGTATTGCTGATGAAAACCCTAGTGGTGGATATGGTGTTGAAGGTGGTTTAGAACAGGGATTTGCACAATTAGCAACTCCAGATTATGATTTTAAACATATGAATGGTGATGGGAGTGCATCACCAAACACAGGTAGCACAGTTGAGGTAAATGAAGAGACTGGTCTTGATGAAGCACCAAAAAATAATGATGGACATACACATAATTCTACAGACAGTAAAAACGAACGTGGTGCAGCAAAGTTAGAGAGTGAGAAACAAAAGATAGCAAAAGAAAAACAAGAAGTCACTGTACATGTGGGTAACGGTAAATGTGGTAGTGAGACTGCTGCAAAATTAGAGGCACCTATGGCAGAGTTTATGAAATTTGCTCGTGGTGTAGAAAAAAATGAGATAGATCAGTTTATTAATAAAGCAACTGGTAAAGTTGTTGACATGGATTATGAGATTAATTTAGTTCAACAACGCATACAAAAGAAACTTACTGGATTGACCGCCAACATCAAAGGCGTAGTCATGGAAGAAACTAATAAATTAGTGCAAGATGGTTTAGATAAACTCAGCATACCAGACCCAGAATTAGATGTTGCAGTTAGAGAGCAACTTAAAAGTGTAGGTGATTTAGTTTCATGTCTATTCAAACAGTTGATAGATGAACTTGGTGATTTTATCAAAGGAATGCTTAGTGATCTGGTAGAAAACGTGTTAGACACCGCATTATGTCTTGTTCAAAATATGCTTGGTGATATTATGAAAAAGTTAATGGATAAGATTACGGGTGCGTTAGATGTATTGAAAGGTGTAACGGGTGCAATTAAAGGATCAGCACAAAAAATTCAAAACTTATTAAACAAAGTTGGTGACTTCTTAGATTTATTCTGTGACGGACAATTATCATGTTCTATTGGTGCGTCAGTGTTTGAGACAGGTATCGGTGCTAAACCAAAAGGATTAGAAAAAGCAGCAAAAGAAATATCACAATTCAAAATAAAACCACCTAATTCTGTATCAATTGTAGGAGATGCAAAACCTAAGAATGGATTTGTACCTGCTGTAGATCGTAATGGAGTCAAGAAAATATTTGATACTGTAAATGGATCATTAGTTGATTTAGATAGTCCTGCAGGAATTGCTACTGGTTTGACAGACAAAGCATTTGACACACGAGGACCTTTAGAGAAGTTTGAGGGTCTTAACTTCTATGATTCGTCAGGAAATATATCAAGTCAAGCAGTTAATTGTAACAATAGTATCTTGAACAAGAAACCATGCTTCCCAGAAATGGTATGGGATAATTTACAATCAACAAGTCCAGTAAAAGCATTGCCTATTGTAGATGATATTGGACAGATTCTTGGTGTGTTCGTGCAAAAGAAGGGATCTAATGTCAATACGGAAGCATCTGTAAAAGCTCAATTTACATGTAATGAACCAGAAGGTAGTGGTGCGACATTCAAACCAAATATTGTTAATGGTGTCGTAGATTCTATTGAAGTTACAAATCCTGGCATAGGATATGGATTTGATCCTGCAACTACATTTTGTCCTAATGAACAATATGGTGTGCTAGTTGATAAGGCAGGATTGCAAGAACATGTTAATGATGGTGAGTTTATAGAACAAATTACAGAAGGCAACCCTGACATATTGCAAGTTGTAGATGTTAACTATGATTCGGAACACATATTGATTACAACCATAGATCCAGATTTCAATCCAAACTTAGTTGTTGGTTTAGCGTTAAAAACTAAATCTGGACATGAGTTTATATTGAACTTCAATGATAAGTTTCCAACTCTAGTAATACCACAAGGTGCGACAGCAATTTATGCTAAGTGTGGTGATATCATTCCTAAAATACGAGATGTTAGTGTTATAAATGTTGGGATAAATTATGTAAATCCAGTCATAACAATAGGAACAGGATCTAAAGCACAGGAGATAGGAACTGCGACTACAGATTCAAAGGGTAGAATTGTGAAGGCAACTATTACAAAAACAGTCATAGGTTTTATTAAACCAGTAATAGAGGATAAAGGTACGATAAACAAATCAGGAACTGGAACTGGTGCTTTGTTAAGTGCTGTTTATACGTATACAAGTCCAAGAGAAATAAAAGAGAACAATATCTTACCACTCACACAATATATTGACTGTGTAGGGCATCCTATGATAAAATCAGCAAAAGAGGATGAAGAAGCGGGATTAACTGATACCTCATTTAATTTAATAGACAGTCAATTAGAGCAAACTACAACTGATAGTGATACAACTACAGTTTCTACTCCAACTGTTGCTGATCCAGTATCAACTCCTGTTACACCATCTACACCATCTACACCACCACCAAGTGCACCTTCTACTCCATCGACTCCCTCAGCACCAAGTGCTCCAAGTGCTCCATCTGCTCCAAGTGCACCAAGTGCTCCTAGTTCACCAAGTTCACCATACGGAGGTGGATACTAATGGTTCTTAATCCTTTTACTGGTGGAACGATTCTTAATAATCTTCTACCTAAAGTAAGAATACGATATCCTAGAAACTTTGTTCAGTCAACATCTGCAGGACATATGTTCGAGATGAACAATACAAGGGAAGGTGAATACATACGTTTGCTTAATGCTAATGGCAATTTTCTCAATCTGGATGAGAAAAATAATAATTCTCTAGTATCGTACAATGATACATATATTCTGTCAGACCATAACCTTGTTATCAGAATCGGCAAGGATGTAAAGAATGATAGAATGGCACTGCATGTGGTTGGTGATGTCAACATATACGTTGAAGGTGACATGCATAGTGAGGTTGAGGGTGATAGATTTGACAGAGTAAATGGCAACTATCAGATGCAAGTCGGTGGTGTATGCACTATTCAGTCAGATGAAAACTTAGCAATACAAGCTAAGAATGAGATGAAGTTAGAATCCAATGCCTACACAAACAAGACAACGTTCTTGGAGAATGATTTGAGTGAAGGCGGTTCTGTAAAAGAGAACGTAAAAGGTAATTATGAAATTAAGATACAAAAACAATCATCCACATTTTCCGTCAGTAGTGATGGTGATGTTCGTATGAGGGCAGATGGATGCCGATACGAAAAAGTTGGTGGCAATCATCTTACACAAGTAGGTGGTAAAGTTCATACAAAAGTGGATGGTGCTTCTAAATCATGTATCAAAGGAGGTGCATTCGATGGAATGATCTCTGACCCTGATAGTAATGCTTACAAATTAAATGTCACTGGTACAATCAAGGGAGATGCAACAGGCAATATTGACCTTGATGCTTCAGCGATATACTTGAATTGATAGCAGAATTCAATTAAACACATGACACAACACCATATGTCAGTAACCATGCAGGAAGCTAAGTTTCTTAAGAGTATTCTTGCAAAGCATTTAAACGATCACATAGAAGATCTAGTAAGAGAAGATAAGACAGAGCATGCGATGAAACACATGCAAGAAAACAGACAGGCAGGACTAGACCTTATAAGTAAGGTTGAGGATACAATCAGACGAGCAGCAAGGGCGGGTAATTCTACCTACTTTACAAACTCCTGATTACGTGCTACAATATTTTTGTATCTATTGCACAACCTAATGTTTTACGACGAAGAAGAAAAACTCGAAAAAGTCATAGTTGACATTACATCAAGATCATTTACACTAATAAGTGATAGTGGCGACACCAAACGCATTGATTGTAATGCAGAACAATTTATGAGAGTTTTGGATGTCGTCCGTAACATGTTAACAACTGAAGAAGTAACTTACGTCTAATGTCTTACAACAAAACTTATAGTGAAATCAAGGATCTTCTAAAAAATAATAAGAAGATTACTAAAGATCTTATGCTACAGATAGCACAACTTGCTATCAAAGAAACTCTAGGGGATAGAGTAGAGTATGACAATATCAAATGGGACAGTAAATTTATTGACCTAGAGGCAGACAGTCTTGACATGGTAGAACTTGTCATGTTTTTAGAAGAATGTTTTGGTATTGAGATTCCTGACGAAGAAGCAGGAAATATAGTCACAGTTGGTGACGCATGTGAAACAATC
>MDTC01251180.1_pt1 | contig 10956 bp, 12 predicted proteins | sample 811181 | NCBI WGS metagenome assembly MDTC01 (sample SAMN05326644, study PRJNA326480) | marine metagenome | isolation source: seawater | place: Pacific Ocean: North | collected 2011 | reverse complement strand
TGAAGATGAAGATTATGCAGAAAAAAGTTCAATTAATTTAGTTTCAAGATCAGAGCTTGCGGAAATTATGAGTCAGCAAGACGTAGTTATGAGTTTTTAGCAAGGAAATCAATATGAATATGTTACATACAATAAATAAATCACCGTTTGAAAATTCTACAATTAACTCATGCATTTCGATGTGTACAAAAGGTAGCAGTATATTATTTATTGAAGATGGAGTTATATCTGTAATGAATTCTACAAAATTTTCAGAAATTATTGAGAGTACTTTAAAAAATTTTAAAGTATATGCTTTAAAGGCTGATTTAGAGGCAAGAGGCCTATCTTTAAAAAATGTTATAAAGGGTGTCGAGATAGTTGGGTATGAAGAATTTGTTGACCTAACTACTGAACATGATTCAGTACAGTCTTGGCTGTAAGTTTTTTTAATAATCGGAGGTTGTAATGTCGTTAGAAGTAAATGGTAAAACATACGAAACAGATGAAGAAGGATATTTAGCTGATTTGAATGCATGGGATACTGATGTAGCTAATGCTATGGCAGATGCAGATGGAGCTCCTTTGGAAGATAATCACTGGGAAGTAATAAATTTTTTACGTGAATATTACGAAGAATATCAAATTGCCCCAGCTGTTAGAGTTCTTACAAAACAAATTGGTAAAAAATTAGGCAAGGACAAAGGAAATAGTAAATATTTATATGAGTTATTTCCATATGGTCCTGCAAAACAAGCATGTAAGTATGCTGGTTTACCAAAACCAACTGGTTGCGTATAAATTTTTAAGATATGCAGATATCAATTTTAAGTTTTTTTATAGCTGCATTATTTTATATAGCTTTTTTTATATTGGCGTATGGTCTTATAAGTAAAATTTTACAATATAAAAGAACACCAGCGCCATTGAAAATACCTACAATGCCAGCTCCTACAACAAAAGCTGGTGTTGTATTTAGGATGTCTAAAGAAGTAGTTTTTTTTGAAAGTCTTTTTAAATCTAGCAAGATCACTTGGCTTTTTGGTTGGCTTTTTCATTTTGGATTATTTATAGATATGTTAAGACATATTAGATATTTTATTGACCCAGTATGGTTTTGGGTGGTTATTATACAACCATTTGGAAAATATGGTTCAATACTAATGTTTGTTGGTCTAACAGGATTGTTAACCAGAAGAATTGTAGTTGATAGAGTTAGATATATCTCTTCTCCATCAGATCATTTAATGCTTGTTTTACTTTTATGTATAACATCAACTGGTATGGCTATGAGTTTTTATTTGGGAACAGATGTTATTAGTGTTAAGTCTTTCTTTATTGGATTAATGACTTTTAATATTAAAAATATTCCAGCAGATCCTATTTTAATTTCTCATTTAATAATGGTTGCATCATTAATGATTATATTTCCATACAGTAAGCTACTTCATGCTCCAGGATTATTTTTTAGCCCATCAAGAAATCAAGTTGATAATCCAAGAGAGGAAAGACATATTGCAAAATGGGCTAAAGAACTAGAAAGAAATTAGGTTAAAAGATTACTATGGCTGATAATAAATTTGAAACACCAGAATTAAGAGAGTATCCAATTATTCCTAAATTACAAAAAGGAATTATGTCTCATAGTAAACCTTTTGTTGCAAAAGAACCTCATCAAGAACCATTAGGGTTTCCTGGAGAACTTGTAGATAATTGGCATGATGTAGCTATAAATAAGATGGCAGACCTTCAAAGTAAATATAGATCTTTGCAAGTATACTTGGATTCTTGTGTAAAGTGCGGGGCATGTACTGATAAATGTCATTATTATGTTGGAACTACTGACCCAAAGAATATGCCAGTTGCAAGACAAGATTTGTATAGAAAAGTTTATAGAAGATATTTCACTTTTGCTGGAAAGTATTTCCCTAAACTTGTTGGCGCAAAAGATTTAACTAAAGAAGTTTTAGATGACTGGTATTCATATTTTCATCAATGTTCTCAATGCAGAAGGTGTTCTGTTTATTGTCCTTATGGAATTGATACAGCAGAGATATCTATGGCAGCAAGAGAGGTAATGGATACAATAGGAGTAGGTCAAAAATATTGTAATGAGATTATTAGTAAGGTCCATAAGATAGGAAATAATTTAGGATTACCCGGACCAGCATTAGAAGATACCTTAGAAGGTTTAGAAGAAGATGTAGAAGAAGAAACAGGTGTGGCAGTAAAATATCCATTAGATGTTAAAGGAGCAGATGTTTTATTAGTAACCCCTTCTGCAGATTTTTTTGCTGAACCACACGTTGACGGTTTAATTGGTTATGGAAAAGTTTTTCATGAGGCAGGAATATCATGGACAGTAAGTTCTCATGCTAGTGAAGCTGCGAATTTTGGAATGTTTATTGGAAGTTATGAAAACATGAGAAAGCTTGCAGTTAGAATTAGAGAAGCAGCATTAGAATTAGGCGTAAAAAGAATAGTTTTTGGTGAGTGTGGACATGCATGGAGAGTTGCTTATAGTTTCTTAAATACTTTAGCAGGGCCGTGGGACTTTTTAGATCAAAATTATCCTATTCCACAACATATCTGCGAAGTTACATATGGATTAATTAATGATAATAAGTTGAAATTTGATAAGTCATTAAATGATGACATGGTTTTGACATATCATGATTCTTGCAATGTTGCTAGAGCTTCGAGGATGGGAGATAAGGCTGGCGGTCAGTTTCTTATACCTAGGGAAATTATTAAAGCTACTTGTAATAATTTTTACGACATGTCGGCAGATACTATAAAAGAAGGAACATATTGCTGTGGTGGTGGAGGTGGACTTTTAACAGATGATTTAATGGAATTAAGAGTTAAAGGCGCTCTCCCAAGAATGGAGGCTTTGAGGACAGTAGTAGAAGATCATGGTGTAACACATATGGCTGCTATTTGCGCAATATGTAAAAGCCAATTTGCAAAGGTTTTTCCATATTATGATTTTACAATGGATCAGATAGTTAGTGTTCATCAGTTGGTTAGTAATGCAATAATCTTAACGGGCCAGCATGATGAAAATGAAGAAAAAAACCACCCACAAGAGGATATAGATGAGGCAGCTTAGTGCTTTATAATTATTTGGTACAAGGAGAGAATTATGGCAGCAAAAAAAGATACGATTGAAAAAAAGCTAACTTTTAGAAAGTTTCAAGATGGCGTTCACACCTATCAAAATCTTGGTGCCGATATCTTTGAACAAGATAAATCCCACAAATGCCCAACATATGTCCATAGAACTCCACCTTGCCAAGGAAGTTGTCCATCAGGAGAAGATATTAGGGGGTGGTTAGATATCGTTAGAGGTATAGAGAAACCACCAGAAGATATTGGAATGCAAGAATACGCATTTAGAAGATCTACAACGGCAAATCCTTTTCCATCAATGATGGGAAGAGTATGCCCAGCCCCTTGCCAAGACGGTTGTAATAGAAATGATGTTGAAGATTTTGTTGGTATTAATGCAGTAGAACAATATATTGGAGATCAAGCTATCACAGAAGGATTTTCATTTTCATGTACAGATGATATGAGTGGAAAAAAAGTAGCTATCATTGGTGGTGGCCCAGCTGGCCTATCTGCAGCTTATCAATTAAGAAAATTAGGCCATGCAAGCGTGGTATTTGATTCACATGAAAAACTTGGAGGAATGATGAGATACGGTATTCCAAGTTATAGAACTCCTGATGAATTTTTAGATCCAGAAATTGATAGGATTATTTCTATGGGAAGTATTGAAGTAAAATTAAATACACATATTGGAAAAGATATAGAAGTTGAAAGTTTAGAAAAAGACTATGATGCAGTTTTATGGGCTATAGGATGTTGGACAGGAAGAGAATTGCCAGTACCTAATAGTGATGCTCCAAATTGTATTTCAGCAATAAAATATTTAGAAGCTTTTGCGCAAAGAAGATTGCATGTAACTGCAAAAAAAGTTGTTTGCGTTGGAGGAGGTGATACATCAATAGACGTAGTATGTTCATCTAGAAGAATGGGGACATTAAAAGAAGGTTTAAAAGATGATATTAAGCCAGAAAATATTTTAAAGAATAATGGTTGTCAAGATGAGAGTCTAGCTTCAGGAAGAGTTCATAATGATGTAACTTTAACAACGTTGTTTAAAAAGTCAGAAATGACAGCTGCCGAACATGAAGTACATGATGCAATGAGAGAAGGCGTTGAAATTCTTGATGAAGTTATGCCTTTAGAAGTTTTGATTGATGAAAAAACAGGAAATGCATATGCATTGAAAATGGCAAAATGTACTATGAAAGAAGGCGTACCAGAAAAGATAGAGGGAACTGAGTTTGAAATTGAAACAGACTTAGTAGTTGCTGCAATTGGTCAGGGCGGTGTATTGGATGGTCTAGAAGAACTTAATAACGGAAAGAATTTAATTGATGCTGATAATAATTACGCGGTGCCTGGAAAACTAGGACATTTTGTTGCCGGTGATATTATTCGCCCACATCTTTTAACAACCGCAATTGGACAGGGTTCAATTGTCGCTGAGACTATTGATCAATATTTAAAGAAAGTTGATTTAAAAGAGATGAAAAAACGTCCGAAAGTTGATGTGCATCATTTTAATTTAATAGAGAAATTAAAAGAAGCAGGTTTAAATCCGTCAGAATATGAACCTGGCGCACATTGGGGAACTGATAAGTTAGAATTTTCGGTACATAATTATGAAGACAGATCTTCTCAAGAAATTATAAATACAGATAGAATGCATCTTGCACATTTTCCTTTCACTCCAAGAAATGAAAGGTCTGATGTTGGCCCTGCGGCTGAAAATATTCTTGGTAATTTTGATGAAAGGTTAAAGTGTTATACCGAAGAACAAGCGGTAGCTGAAGCAGGAAGATGCATGAGCTGTGGCATGTGTTTTGAATGTGATAATTGCGTTATATATTGCCCACAAGATGCAGTTTTTAGAGTTAAAAAAGATAAAAGCACTACCGGAAGATACGTAGACACTGATTACAAAAAGTGTATAGGATGCCATATATGTTCTGATGTTTGCCCTACTGGTTATATTGATATGGCATTAGGTGATCATTAATTTAGGTAATTAAAAATTATATAAATTTTATCTGAATTATGAGGAGAGATTCAGTATGTATAAGAACTTATCTTTAAAGATTTTATTGACCTTTTTTTTGGTTCTTTTTAGTGGCTCATCTATTACACATGAAAATATTAAGCATAATATTGATAAATCAGAAACTGACAAATGCGTAGAACCAACTGATATAATGCGAGCAAAACATCACATATTTATTAAAAACCATAGTCACGAAACTGTTGTAAAAGGAATAAGAACAAAAAAATATAGCCTTAATAATTGTATTAATTGCCATATAAAACCTTTAGCAGACGGTACTTATCCAAGCGTAAAATCTGAAGAGCATTTTTGCTCCGGTTGTCATATAGCTGCTGCTGCGACAGTTGAATGTTTTGATTGCCATGCTTCTAAACCATATAAAAAAATTAAAAAAAAATAAAATGAAAAAATATAAAATAAAATTAGACAGGAGAGATTTTATAAAAAGTTCTAGTGTATTAGGTATTTCTTCAATAGCACCAGGAATTTTTTTCCAAGAGCTTGTATATGGAAGAGATTTAGATGAGCCAGCGTCATCTAAAATTAGATGGGGCATGCTTATTGATACCAACCAATGTACAGAAGAATGCGATGCTTGCGTTACAGCTTGCAATGAAGAACATGGTATAGAAGATTTTGGAAGACCTACAACTGATACACAGTACATTAGAAAATTAAAATTAACAGATGATTCTTCAGGAAAGACTTTTAATATTCCAATGATGTGTCAGCACTGTGAAAATCCACCATGTGTAGATGTATGTCCAACGGGGGCATCTTTTATAAGAGCTGACGGTATCGTATTAGTTAACAAGCATACTTGCATAGGTTGTAGATATTGCATGATGTCATGCCCATACAAAGCAAGGTCATTTATACATGAGAATTTAGAAAATCAAGTACCACATACTCCAAGAGGAAAAGGATGTGTAGAAAGTTGTAATTTATGTGTTCATAAAGTTGACAACGGTGAAAATACTACCGCTTGCGCTGAAGCTTGCATAAAGGATGGACATAAAGCTATATTATTTGGGGATTTAAATGATCCTGAAAGTGAAATTTCAAAAAAATTAAATAAATATAAAACAACAGAAGTAAGAAGTGACTTAGGATTAAATACTGCTGTAAGATATAGGGGAATTTAGTTATGAAAGATAAAACAGAATATATAATAGTAGAATTTTCAAAAGCCATTTTAATATATGGAGTGATAGCTCTTTCATTGATTAGTTTAGGTTTGTTCTCATTTATTACACTTGAGCATGAAGGCCACTGGCTTACAGGAATGAACAACCAGGTTGTTTGGGGCGTACCTCATGTTTTTGCAATATTTTTAATAATTGCTGCATCCGGTATATTGAATATTGCTTCTATTTCTTCTGTTTTTAATATAAAAATTTATAAACCTTTGGGAAGACTTTCAGCGCTATTAGCTATTTGTTTACTTACTGGGGGATTAATAGTTTTAGTTGCTGATCTTGGAAGACCAGATCGTCTTGTTGTAGCCATGACCACTTTTAATTTTAAATCTATATTTGCATGGAACATATTTTTGTACAGTGGATTTATGTTGGTTATAGCATTATATCTTTGGATGATGTTTGAAGCTCGTTATAATAAATTTGTTGGTAAAGTAGGAACTTTTGCTTTTGTTTGGCGTGTTATATTAACTACAGGTACGGGGTCAATATTTGCATTTTTAGTTGCAAAAGAAGCATATAATGGAGCTTTACTAGCTCCTTTATTTATAGCACTTTCTTTGTTGATCGGGACCGCAATATTCTACAAAACATTGTATTGGATGGATAAAGGACTTGGAATTTCTTTAGGATCTGAAGTTATTTCAAGATTTAGAAAGTTACTAATATATTTTATTTTTGCTGTTTTTTATTTAACTATATTATCTCACCTAACTAATCTTTATGTAACAAAAAATCATGGTTACGAATTTTTCTTATTATTGTCAGGTAATGTTTATACTTTTTTATTTTGGGTTTGCCAGATTATTATTGGTACATTTTTACCATTATTAATCCTATATAATGAAAAATTATCAAAATCACCTTTTGGAATTTTATTAGCATCTATTCTTGTAATTCTAGGAGGATTTTTTATGTTATACGTTGTTATAATATCAGGACAAGCTTTTCCTTTAGATCTTTTTCCTGGTTACTCAGAGAGCAGCTCATTCAGTGATGGTGTTAGAGCTACATACAGTCCAAGTGCCTATGAATTTATGCTTGGATTAGGAGGTGTAGGTATATCTGCAGCGATTTATCTATTTGCAATCATGGTCATGGACTTTACGCCAAAAAGTCTTGATAACAAAACTATTAAAAAGTAAGGAATAAAATAATTTGGATAGTATATATATATCTGCTGCACATAAATCTTCTGGAAAAACTATAGTTTCAATTGGCTTATCAAGAATATTTTCCAATTTAAAATACAATATTCAGACTTTTAAGAAAGGTCCTGATTATATTGATATGAGCTGGCTATCATTAGCATCAAGGAGAGGTTGTTATAATTTAGATTTTAATACACAAAAAAAAATAGAAATAAATAATTTTTATAATGAAAAAAAATCAGAAATAAATATTATCGAAGGAAACAAAGGGCTATATGATGGATTAAGCATAGATGGGTCAGACGATAATTCAGCAATGTCAATTTTGCTAAATACAGGAATTATATTAGTTGTAGATACAGAAGGAATTACACGTGGAATAGCACCACTTTTACAAGGTTACATAAACTTTGAAAAGAAATGTAAAATAAAAGGGGTTATTTTAAACAAAGTTAAAACAGAAAGGCATGAAAATAAATTAATAAATTCTGTAGAAAATTATACAGATTTGAAAATATTAGGTTCAATAAGAAAAAATAAGGATTTACATATATCAGAAAGACATCTTGGCCTAGTTCCTGCTAACGAGAAAAAAGCTGCAGAAAATAAAATAAATTTAATATCTGATATTATTTCTGAATCAATCAATAAAAAAGAATTTAAAAGAATCGGAGTCTGTTTAGAAGAAAAAAAACTACATGTAGTTAGTTCCAATAGTAGAAGTTGGCCTTATTATAAAAGAAAAATAATAAATGCTTATAAAATTGTATTAAAAAATGAAGAAAAAATTCAGGAAATAAAAGCCAAAACAAAAATAAAATTAGGAATATTTCGTGACCAATCTTTTGGTTTTTATTATACAGACGATATTGAAAATTTTGAAAAATTTGGTGTAGATATTGTTTATATAGATTCAACAAAGGATAAAAAACTGCCAGCAATTGATGCATTGTTTATTGGAGGAGGATTTCCTGAGATAAATGCAAAAAGAATAGAAAAAAATAAAACCTTAATGAAAGATGTTAAAAGTTTCATTGAATTGGGAAATCCCTGTTACGCTGAATGTGGAGGGTTAATGTACTTATCAGAAAGTATTAAATATAAAAATAAAAAATATACTATGTCAGGAGTCCTATCTGGAGAAATAGTAATTTCAGATAAACCAATAGGGAGAGGGTATGTAAATTTAAAAATAAAAAAAAATCACCCATGGAAAATAAAAAATAAAAATAATATCAATGCACATGAGTTTCACCATGCAGAATTAATTTTAAGGGAAAATAAAAAAAATAAATATGCGTACGATATTAATCGTGGTTATGGAATAAATGGCGTATCGGATGGACTTACTTATAAAAACCTGTTAGCAAATTTTTCTCATCTAAGGCATACTAAAAAATATCCTTGGATAAAATATTTTATAAATTTTATCGAGGATAAAAAAAATGATTAAAATAACAGCCGAAGCTGCAACGAAATTTAGAAAAGAAATTGCAAAAGATGAAAATAAAGGATTTAAATTGAGAATTGCGGTCATGAAAAAGGAAGATAATAATTTTCACTACGCACTTGGATTTGATGATAATATTACAAGTAATGATAAAACATTTAATGTAGATGATGTGGATATTGTTATATCAAATACATCTTTAGATATGTGTGATGGAATGACAGTTGATTATGTTGAATTAGATAAAGGGCAGTATAATTTTATTTTTCTAAACCCAAAAGATCCAAATTATGTCAAACCCAAAGAGTAAAAAAGACCAATTAGATAAATTTATAGAAGATTTAAATCAGTGGGTTCTTAATATTATGTCTGGCGATCTAACTTCTAGAATTGAAAATTCATACTCCAAAGATTTAAAAACATTAAGTAATAACTTAAATATTGTTTCTGAAATGCTTGAGAATCAATTAAATAAAACAAATGAGCAATTGGAACAGTTTTCAAAATATAAGGAAGATAAAAATAAAGAGGCCAATCGTTTGGCAATAATAGAAGAAAGAGTTTTCATAGCTTCAGAGTTGCATGATTCCTTAGCTCAGACATTAGCAAGCCTAAGATTGCAAGTTAGAGTTTTAGATGAGAGTTTGCAAGGAATTATATATATGAAAAATAATAGAAAATTTAAAACTGAGGAATTATATTCTGACAAAAGAATAACAGACGAGCTTGAGACTTTGGAAGAAAGCATTGAATTAGCTAATACAGAAATTAGACAGTTAATAGGACATTTTAGATCCCCGCAAAAAACTGAAGATATAGATAGTGAAATATCGAAACTAGTAGAAAATTTTAAATCTGAAAACAAAAATATAAAAATATTTTATCAAAATAAAATTCCAATAATTAGTTTAAACAAAAATGAAGAGCTTCATATCAAAAGAATCGCTCAAGAAGCTTTGCTAAATGTAAAAAAACATTCGCAAGCAAAAATAGTTAGAGTATTATTAATGTCATACGAGACTGGAAAATATTCATTGATTATTGAAGATGATGGTATCGGAATAGCTAAATCATGCTTTATTGGGCATGACAATGAAGACAGTGGGGAGCATGTTGGTTTAGGAATAATGAGAGATAGAGCTAAACAAATAGGAGGTCATTTGGCTATAGAAAGTGAACCAGGTGAGGGAGTTCGTGTTATTCTATCATTTAACGAAAAAGAAAATTAAAAATCATGAAGATAAAAGTAATTATTATTGATGACCACACATTATTTAGGGAAGGCTTGCAAAGACTTCTGGTTAGACATGAAATAGATGTTATATCATCTATCAGCAATGGAAAAGAAGGTCTAGAAGAAATAGAAAAAAATGAGCCAGATATAATTTTATTGGATTTAAGGATGCCAGATGTTTCAGGGATAGAAGTATTAAAAAGTATAAGAAAAATTAATAAAACTCTGCCGGTAGTAATGCTAACTACAAGTGATGATGAAAAAGATTTAATTGAAGCATTGAGAAATGGAGCTAGTGGGTACTTATTAAAGGATATGGAGCCTGATAATTTAGTAGTAGCATTAAAAGATGTACTGAAAGGAGAAACTATAGTTGCTCCAAATCTAGTACAGATACTTGCAAAATTTCATCAAGGTGACGATGAAGAGATCAATAAAAGTAATCTGATTAGCACTTTAACACCAAGAGAAAGTGAAATATTAGAATTATTAGCAGAAGGACAAAGTAATAAGCTAATTGCAAAAAATTTAGGTATCTCTGATGGAACTGTTAAGTTACACGTAAAATCAATTTTAAGAAAATTAGATATACACTCAAGAGTAGAGGCAGCCGTAATAGCTGTTGAACATGGATTAAAGAAAAAGAATTAAATATTATGAGAGGATGGCAAAGAAATAGAATAGGTTTAGCAATATTAATTTTTGCTTCAGCTATTGTCGCTAATATTGAGACCTTTTCACAAGGGAAAATAATATCACTAATAGGATTATTTGTTGTAATATATTAT
>MDTC01179058.1_pt1 | contig 10956 bp, 9 predicted proteins | sample 811181 | NCBI WGS metagenome assembly MDTC01 (sample SAMN05326644, study PRJNA326480) | marine metagenome | isolation source: seawater | place: Pacific Ocean: North | collected 2011 | reverse complement strand
ACTTGTCTTAGAAGTTCTTGCCACCTTTCTTTATTTTGTGCAATCGAAAGTGCACCGTTTAACCTTAATCCTGCTGAATGATCCACTTCTTTTTCAAGTTCTTTGTATAAATCTAGCGAATATTTTCTAATTTTTGTTACCGCTGCAGAAGGACCTAGTTGACTAACAAGGCCTGCAGCATGCCAAGTAGTACCTGAAGTTAACTGATCTCTTTCAAATAAAACTGTATCTTTCCATCCAAATTTTGCTAAATGATAAGCTACAGAACAACCAATTACGCCTCCTCCAATTACTACAACTTTACAATTTTTTGGAAGACTTTTTTTCATTTATAAACTAACTATAGATAAAATGCCTCAATCAAGCAAAAACATTTTAGTAACAGGTGGTGCGGGGTATATTGGTAGTCATATAGTTGAGCAATTAATTAAAAATAAAGAAAATATAATTATTTTAGATAATTTAGTAACTGGGTATAAAAAATTAATAAATAAAAATGCTAAATTTATTAAAGCTGACATCAAAAATAAATTCAAAATTTCAAAAATTATTAAAGATAACAATATAACATCAATTATACATCTGGCTGCATATCTTAATGTTAGTGAGGCAGAAAAAAATAAAAAAAAATATTTTAATAATAATATTATTGGAACTAAAAACCTTTTGGAAGCTTGTAAAAATTCTAGTGTTAGAAATATCATCTTTTCATCATCATGTAGCATATACGGAAATGTAAAAGGATCAGTGAATGAAAATAAAAAACCAAATCCACAGGGTTATTATGCTTATACAAAATTAAAAGGTGAAGAATTAATAAAAAGATATTCAAAAATATGTAATTATAAATATGCTATTTTAAGATATTTTAATATAGCGGGTGCAAGTCCATCAAACAAAATTGGTCAAATTGAAAAATCGCATGGTCAACTAATTAAAAACATAGCAATTCAATATATGAAAAAAAAACCAAAAATGAATATTTATGGTAATGATTATTCAACTAAAGATGGTACTTGTATTAGAGACTATGTTCATGTCTCTGATTTAGCTGATATACACATTAAGTCGATGAAATATTTAACTAAGAATAAAAAATCAATAGTATTAAATTGTGGATATGGAAAAGGATATTCTGTTCAGCAAATTGTAAATATTTTTCAGAAAATTAAAAAAGGAGTAGAGGTACAATATCAAAACAGAAGACCAGGTGATATTGCTCAAGTTTATGCTGATACGAAAAAATTTAAAAAAATTTTAAAATGGAAAGCAAAACATAATAACTTAAAAAAAATTATTTTAAGTGCTATAAAGTGGGAAAAAAAAATTTATCTAATTTAGATTTTTTATTATATTCATAAATTTTTAGAGATTAATAAATATTAATTTATAAAATATGCAAAATCTAATATAAAGGTAACGAAAACCTTATAATGATTGAAATTATTAAATTATTAAAATTATTAATAAGACCTAAAAAGTTATTATTTAAATTATGTGAGAAATATATTAATTTTTATAATAATTTTTCTTACAATTTTGAAAAAAATGGTGAAAAAAAATTAATTTCTTTAATTAGAGATCAAAATTTCAATATAGTATTTGATGTTGGGTGCAATGAGGGTGATTGGTCTAAAATTATTTTGAATATATTAAATAATGTAAAAATACATACATTTGAAATTTCACAAAAAAACTTTTTTATAATAAATAAAAATCTTAAATCAGATAAAATTACAAATAATAATTTTGGTTTATCAAACAAAAATGGAGAAATTTTCTATAAAGATTATGGTTCTAAATATAGTACAGTAAACACAATTATGACTAATACAAATTTTTGGGATAATACCATTTCACCAACTTTAAAGAAAACAAATGTGATTACTGGTGACAAATATTGTAAAGATAATGATATAAAATTTATTGATTTTCTTAAAATTGATACAGAAGGAAGTGAAAGTTTAGTTCTCGAAGGATTTTCTAACATGTTAAAATTAAAACAAATAAGATTAATTCAATTTGAATATGGGTACACTAATGCTGATTTACATTTTTTGATGAAAGATTTTTATAATTTTTTTGAAAATTTTGGATACATAGTTGGAAAAATAAAACCAAATGGCGTTTTATTTAATAAATTCAGTTATAAATTGAATGATTTTAAATCTGGACCTAATTATTTGGCAATACAGAAAGATGATCATGAGATAAAAAAAATTATTTCAATTAATTGAAAAAAGTTAACTGGTCTTTTCAATTATCAATGCTTTTTTTTTAATCAAAGATTTCTTTGTTGAGCTAATATTGACTCAGTATATTTGGAACATTTCGTAAATCTTAATGGGATCATATAAAAATTTTTTAAGAAAGTTTCTCTAAAATAAGTATCAATATTTGACGGATATTTAAACTCGATCAATTCAAATGGTAATAACGTAATTGGAGATAATAAATAATTTTCAAAAAAAGCACACTGCAAAGATGTATCAATAGTTGCTCTTATTCCATCTCTATTAATATAATATTTCCTTAAAAAATCTATCTTTGTAGTTTTAAATGTAAATCTTAAGTTAAAATTTTTAAATAAGAAGTTTTGAATATAATTTGAAATCTCCAAATTAATTTTATCATCTAAAAAAGGCAATTCTTGTATCTGAATATGTTCAACTAATTTGTACGATGAGTAACCATCTTTAAATTTAATTTCAAGATTTGATGGTAAAATATTATCATACCATCTTACTCTAGTCTTAAATCTATATCTATCACCGTTTAAATTTGCTTGAGCACATGAATAAATTGCATCATCAAAATAGATAGAGGAAATTTTTCTAGGCTTAAACTCTTCGTGCATTCCTATTGATTCTAATATTCCCTCGAATAAGTCTGATTGATTAAGGGTTAATTTAATTTTTCTCTCATAACGAATATCATTAATATTTTTTAAAAATATATCTTTAACAATTGAAGAAATATCATGCTCACTCTTATTAATTAGCATATAATAATTTTTCAATCTCTAAAGAGTTTCCAGATGTTTGTTGCAATTTATTATTAATATTTAAGATATTGTTTTCAGCAACTAAATTATTTCGTTCTGACGATGAATAACCAGAAAAATTATTAACTGTTAGTTCAGCGGGTCCAAAAAAAGGTTTTTTTTGAAAAACAGCAATATCAATATTTGCCCTAGTTAAAAACAAATTTTCAATTTTTGCGATAGACGAGTCTTTAACTGCCACGCCTATATTAACATTTGTCCCTAATAATTTATTTAGACTTAATGCACTTTTTTCACCAATACTTATCAACTTATCATCAATTTTATTTCCACTAACCATATCACCGTTTATTTTAGCACCAGATGTATCTAGACAGTCATTTCCAATATTGTCACATCGAATTAATGAAAAATCTGAAGTTCCAAAATCAATATCTAAACCATCAGAAGGAACATTGGAAATTAGAAGGTCCTTAATTTTAGAATTGGAATTAACAATATTTATTGCATCTTCACCTAAGGTATTAGATATTTTAACATTCTTTAATTTTAATTTTGAATTGATTATATTTATAGCACCCGACCAAGACAATCCTGGAATTTTGATGTTTGATAAATTTTCAAAAGAAACATTTTCTATATTTATTGTGCCCCCAAGTTTCACTATCATTCCTTCACCTTCAACAAATAAATCATTTTTTCCACCTAACATTGATATATTGTCTAACATCAGTAAGATTGATCCATTTTGAAATTTTATGTTTTTATCTTTAAAAATATAATTTTTAACAGCCCAAATTCCTTTTGGAAAAGTAATTGAGTTATCATTATTTTTATTTAATAAATTAGTAGTTTTTTTTAATATTTTTTCATATTGTGAATTTTTTAATAATATAGAAAATTCTTCTAACAAAATTTTCTTTTTACTAAGGTGATTTTTTTTAACATTAAATTTACAGTTATTTTCATTTAAAAACTCAAATTCATTTTTGATACTAAGTTCGTTGCAATGTAAAATATAACCAAGTGAATTAATATTCCAATCAACTTTACCATTTATATTAATTGGTAAATTTTTAAACGCATGAATTTTTTTTTTAATTAAATTAGCTCTTTCTAATAAATGGGCATCATCAAAATGGTAAGGTAAAAAACCTTTGACAAATATTCTATCTGAAGGTGCTAAGGTTGAGTATAAGGATTTGTTTATTGGTTTCAAATCTTTGTCAATTATTATATTGATTTCCTTAAGATATTTTTCTGATGAAAATTTTTCTAAATATTTTAGATATTTTTTAAGAAACTCTACATTATTATTGTTAAAGAAGATCTTAAACCACTCAGGTTGGGTACAAACAAACCCACATTTGTTATAATTTAGATTTATACTATTTACAAAATCTAAAAATATAAAATTTCGATAATTTGAGCCACCTTTATGACCATCAAAAATTATTGGATCAAATAAACCAGTGTTTACATTGTAGTAAAGTTTTACAGATTTTGGAACCATCCCATGGTATGTGACCAATAAGTCAGTCAAAGCAAATAATTTTGCCCACTCGTCTAAATTAAAGAAATTTTTTAAGTTAAAACTTTCATTTTTATAATCATTTTTTATCTCGTGTAGTTTATTTTTTGCAATTTTATAAATATCAGGCATTTTTTCTATTAATCTATCTTCAGAATAAAAATCGTAATAAAGCGTTGGGAAAGTAAAACTCACATCTTCATCTAGTCCTATAATTGGCCCATCTTTTCTATTATTTTTTTCAAGAAGCTCATTTGTAAAACCCTCCTCCACAAAAAAAACTCCTAATTTTTCACCATTTTTTATCAAGTTTATAGGAAACATTTCTAAAGCAATTAATTTTTCTTTTTTTGCTAATTTATGCAAAAGTATTTCCCAAGAATAGTTTCTAATTATAGGATCTTGTATTGAAAATTCTTCTAAACCAAAAAACCTCTTTTCTCCCCTCACATCAACTTTAAGAGACATTAGTTTATTATTTATCTTATGAAGTTTTCTATCTCCTTTTGATCTAACTTTGACTTTTATTATTTCATTAGCTTTATTATCTTGATTATGAATTTTAATTCTTGCTTTAACAAAATTTTTATCTATTGCACCAATTCGTTGATTTTCTAGATTTTTTAAATTTTTAAAATTTGTTAAGATCTCAATTACAGGAAAATCATTTTTTTTAATAAAAGGACTTAAGATCCATTCTTTATAAACTTCTACAAATTCTGGAAATGTATTAGCTTGGAACGAATTATAATCAGATTTTAAACCAGCAAACTGCTTAAATTGATTTACAATTTGTTCAGTTAAAAATTCTTTTCGTAAAGATGTTGAGGCGTTATTTAAAAAAAAAAATATTATGATTAAGAATAGAAAAATGAAACCTAACAATTTTATAAAATGATTTAAATAAGATTTGATTTTATGATAAATCATTATGAGATATTTAGATTATTAAAGGAACATTTTTAATTAATGATATTTTACTATTTTGAATTTTGTTAAATTTTTCAATTATTTGAGATTGATTTTTAAGACTTAATTCACTTTCAAAATTAAGTAAATAAGTTAATGAGCAATTCTTGTCAGATGAATTGTAAGATTTTAAAATTAAACTTATATTATAATTATTTGAAATTTTACCTACTTCATCTTGGATTGCTTTAAAAAAAGATTTTTCACATTCAATTTTTAAAACATTAGTATCAATTATTGTTTTATTTGTTTTTTTTAAATAATTTTGAAAATATATTATGAAGATTGCAAATAAAGTTAATGTGATTGTTGCTTTAAATTGCCCTGCTCCAGCACCGAGTCCTATTGCTATTACCAAAAATAAATATACTAATTCCTCTGGTTCTTTAATTGCAGCTCTAAATCTAACTATTGATAAAGCACCAACTAAACCTAGGGATAAAGCAAGAGAAAATTTTACAATAGTAATTACAATGCAGGTAACCACAGATAGTAAAATAAAAATATCTGAAAATACTACCTTATTGCTTAAGCTCTTAGAGTGTTTAACATAAAAATATTTAATAATTGCGGAACACACAACTGATAAAACTAAAGAAATCACTATCTCTTGATAAGAAAGATTTATTTCAGTTAGCTGATAATCTATTAAATTTTGTATTTTATCCATTGAGTATAAAAAATATATATAATGTTTACTGTATTATGAATGTAATAAAATTTAAACATTTCTTTTATCTAAAAATTATTTTCTATATATTTTTTGTAGGATAATATTGACCAATCTTTTAATGAATTTTGATAATTTATTTTTTTACCAGAATAAATATTCAAATATTTTCTATGTGGAATACCAAATCCTGTCTTTTTTCTGTTATATAATTCTTTTGGAACTTTAGGTTTGACAATATCTAATAAAGATTTTTTTCCAATATCATTATTAAATTTTAAAAGTGGTAAAATTTTTTTGAAAAAGAAAAAATCTACTAATGGAGTTCTCATTTCTATAGAATTATACATTGATGTCCAATCTAGATCTTTTAATAATTTTGAACAAAGATAATATTTTATCTCCAAATACATAATAGATAATTTTGTATTTTTAATTTCTTTAATATCTTGTTTTAACTGAGTACCCATATCAATTTCTTCCAAACCTCTCTTAAAAGTTTCTGGTGAAATCATTTCTTCAAATTCATGTTCTAAAAAAGCTGATCTTTGTAGTAAGAAAGTATTTTCTAAATTTCTGCCATAAGAATATATTCCGGAAATTTTAGTATTTAACTTTTTTCTTTTAAGAAAACTGTACAAAAATTTTTTAAAAAAATCATCGACTATTTTTAAATTTGGAATAAATTTCATAATATTATTTATTTTATTTATTCTTTCAAAACTTGGATAACCAAAAAAAAATTCGTCTCCACCTACTCCAGAAATAACAACTTTAGAATTTAGTTCCTTTTTTGCAATATGTGATATCAAAAAACTATTCAATCCATCATTGCTTGGTTGATCCATATTTTTAAAGAATTGATCAATTAAAAATTTAACTTCATTAAGTGAAATTTTTTCAATAACATGTGGGATTGAGTTAAGGTTAGCTGTTTTTTTAGCTAAAAACTTTTCATCATATTCAAAATTATCAGCATCAAGATCTAATGTTAAAGCATTACAATTTTCTTTATTTTTTATTGATGAAACAATTGTTGATGAATCAATGCCAGAAGATAAAAGGAAAGTAATAGGTACGTCAGAAATTTGATGATATTTAACTGTTTCTTCAACACTCTCTTTTAAAAATTCTATTTTTTCATTATGATTATTAAATTTCAAATCATTTGCTTCAATAATTTCCCTTTTAATGTCTGCAAATTTAATATTCTTGGTATTTCCATTGATTTCAATAATTAGGCATGAGCCTTTATCTAAAGACTTAATATCTCTATAAATTGTATAGGGTTCTTGTATGTGTCCCCACATAAAAAAACTAACTATACCAGCTTCAGATTTTGAACTACTTATATCATTTACGGCTCTGAAACTTTTAACTTGTGAAGCGAAATAACAAACACCATTTTTAAATGAGTAATATAATGGTTTTATTCCAAAAGCATCTCTTGCTAAAATTAACTTTTTATTTTTGTTATCCCATATTCCAAATGCATACATACCCCTCAATTTTTGTAAAAATTCTAAACCCCAAAATTTATAAGCTTCGATAATTACTTCAGTGTCAGTATCACTTTTAAATTTTATTTTTTTTGAAATTAACTCATTTTTAATTTCTTTATAATTATAAATCTCACCATTGAATGTTATTGTAAAATTGTTATCAATTGAAATAAAAGGTTGTTTTCCTCTTAAAGTTAAATCTATAATAGATAATCGATTATGACCAAACAAAACTTTTCCACACGATGACTTCCACTTGCCGTTGTCATCTGGTCCTCTAAAGTCTTGTATTTTAATAATCTCTCTTATGATTTTATCAGCATCAATGTTTCTGTCCGTAAAATTTAAAAGTCCTGATATTCCACACATTTTTTTAAAATTATAATTGTAAAATTGATTAACATAGTTTTATTCTATATTTTATTTTTTAATAAAATTTTTCTATAATATAATCCTTTATTAAATGAAAAAAAATTATATCATTCAAATAAAATAACTCTTATCAGATTATAAAATTATCTACATATAAAACATAATATTAATTTGATTTTTAATATATTTTAACAATTCACTGAATTACTTTAGGTATATTTTTAAAATCATATAAATAGCAACAATTAAAAGTGGTGGGATTTTTTAAAAGTTAGAATTCTATTTGGTAAAAATATTCTTAATTTTAACGTTTAAGTCTTCTGGATTTATATTTTTTTTACTTAATCTGTTATGATCAACAATATCTATCTTAGGTTTAAGATTATTATCAAATACATTAGTTAAAACATTTGTATCATTTATAGCCTCATTAACAGAATTAATTTTAGAAATTAAATTACTTCTTTGTTCTTGATATTTATCTAATTCATTTTTTAAGATATCAAATTTCTTTTTTGCATCTAATAATTCACTTCCCAATCTAACATTTTCTTCTTGATAGAAATCGACACGTGCAATTGAATTATGGCCAAAATTTTCAGAAGTTTTATTTTCAAAAAATTTTTTTGGATTTTCAATCAATCTATTTAATGAATTGTTAATTTTATTCATATCATTTTTAAGCTCCAGATTTTCTTTAAAGCTTTGCTCAATAAATTTTTGCTGTTCATCCAATCTTTTTTCTAATAATTTTGAATTTGACATTGTTAAATTAGATTTTAATATTTTTTTTAAAATTTTAGAAATTGACACTTTAATCATCTTGATAAAAAATAATGTATTTTTTTTAATTCTTAAGTTATTATCTAAAAACAATATTATTTTTTTAATAAGGTTGAAAGTATTATCTACAAATAAATCCAATTGATTTTTTTCAAAAATCATAAAATCCTTATTTTGTATAATATTTAATTTAAAATTCGAAATTTTAATTTCCAAGGTTTTACTATCTTGTAGAATATTTTTTAAAGATTTATCAATTATCATAAATACAACTACAGGTTTATTTATTTATTTTGTAATGTCTACAGAAAATAAAATGCCAATTGACTCACTTATTAGATAAAAACCATTATTTAATGACAATTTTTTCTTTTAATACAATTTTTAAAAGTTTTAATGCTTTAAAATATCTTGGAAAATAAGTTCTACTATTAAATATAATGCGTGTTAACCATCCTAAAAAGAACTTATCTAATAAACTATTTATTGGCGCTTGATCTTTAGTAAAAAAAGATATGGCTGCACCCGTGCATATTATTTTGGTTTTAAATTTTAAATTTTTTTTTAGGTAGAATCCAAGTATTTCTTGCACACCTCCACCTAAATTTAAAATAATGTAATTTGGCTTTATTGTATTTACAATCCTTAGCAACTTTTTATCTTCAATTTTTGAATTATTATAGATTGGTGAAATATAATTTACTATTTTTTTTTTCCTAATTCCTAAGTTAATAAAAAAATTTCTATTTGTTATTGAAAGTTTCTTGCTTGGGTCAACAGATAATATCTTGAAATTTTTATTTTTTTTAAATTGTTTAAAAAGTAATCTTAAAAACCGATATCCAGAAAATTTTTCTACATTAATATTTTTTAGTATTTTTAACAATAATACAAAATATCCACTATCAAAAAAAACAAAATCAGAATTTCTTAGTGACTGTAAATATTCAAAATTATTTTTAATTGTTGCTAATCCTGGGCCTGATGGAAATACAAATAATCCATTTTTGTTGCTTATTTTCTTAAAATCTTTGGAATTAATATCTATAAATTCAATTTTATTGAAAAATACTTTTTTCATATTTTAAAATATTTTATTTTTAAAAGAACTAGCAAAGTCATAAATTGTTACTTTAAAAAAAAATAGAGAAACAATAAATAAGATGACTTTACTTAAAAAATTAATTAATTTAACTATATGCATGATAAGAAGAAATTACCAGAATTTATTCAGTATGAATATTATAAAAATACAGCATCTGGCTATAACGACGTACATATTGATAAATATGATGACGAACATACATTTGCTTTATATCATTTATTAGGTTTGCTTGATTATTTGAAAATTGACTCTATTTTAGATATTGGCAGTGGAACAGGTAGGGTTATACAGTTTGTTAATAATAAAAAAAAAGAAATAAAGATAACTGGTATAGAGCCAGTAAAAGAATTAAGAGAAATTGGTTATAAAAATGGAATTTCTAAAAGCTGTCTAATTGATGGCAATGCATTAAATATTGATTTTCCAGATAATTCTTTTGATTTAGTTTGTGAGTTTGGTGTTCTTCATCATATAAAAAATAACAAAAAAGTAGTTGATGAAATGTTAAGAGTTTCAAAAAAAGCAATTTATATTTCAGATTGTAATAATTTTGCTCAAGGGTCCTTTTTAGCAACGAAAATAAAGCAATTTTTGTATTTTTGTAATTTGTGGAAATTTTATAATTTTATTAGAACTAAAGGTAAAATGTATATGATTTCTGAGGGTGATGGATTATTTTATAGCTATTCTATCTTTGAGAACCTTTCACAAATTAAAAAAAAATGTAAGTCTGTTCATTTTTTTAATACTAAAGATGCAAGTGAAAATCTTTACAAAACATCTAATCATTTAACTCTTTTAGGAATAAAATGAATAATTAAAAAAAATTTAATTCTGATAATTGTAATTACTTTCTGATAATGAGATTATTCTCGATCACTAATACATCCATTTTGGTTCTTAAAAAACAATCTATCGCTTCTTCAGGTTTACATACTATTGGCTCATTTTCGTTAAATGATGTATTAAGCAGCATGGGTATCTTGGTTAATTTAAAAAATTCATTTATTAACATGTGGT
>MDTC01131998.1_pt1 | contig 10956 bp, 10 predicted proteins | sample 811181 | NCBI WGS metagenome assembly MDTC01 (sample SAMN05326644, study PRJNA326480) | marine metagenome | isolation source: seawater | place: Pacific Ocean: North | collected 2011 | reverse complement strand
GTTGAGGAACCCAGCCGGAAAACATAAAAACACCCCAACAAAAAAAGTAACAAGAATAGGTTTTACGGGTTCTCGAAATCTATCTGACAAAATTACGGCGGCTAGTATCAAAATAGATGGCATGATCGTAGCAGCGAGGATAATCAACTTTTTTCAGCTCCTGAATAGTTTTTACGACTCGTTCGTTTTTATTGAGCGATTCGTATATTCCCGTTGAGGTAATGATAATCAAATGATCTCGGTTGTTCACTTTTTATAGCTTTATAAACTTAGGACATTGGAGCTATTAGCCCTTTGTAACTCTGAATTTTTTGTCAATTTCCATCGCGCTCAACAAATAACGACATAGTAGGGAGATGCTGAGACGAAGCAGCTTGCCGCAGGGGGCTGCAATGCGATGGTCAGAGAGCTTGATGAGTGTAGCTTTTGGTAAAAAAATCAATTACATCCCTATCTCGTAAGATTGCGAGATCTAGAGCTTGTATAACTGGGTTTACTACTTTGGATGAGAGACACCCTTAATAGAAAAAATAAGATGCAAATAACCTCAAAGGGTTAAAAGCAAGAGCTGAGGAGTGCATTCTCGGCTCAATTAGTAAAAGGATTGGATGCGCGAAAGACTGAGGAGTTGGAAGTCTGCTTTTTTGACAGTGAACAGAGTTTTGGTAGGCTATTGAGGCGCCGAAGTCATCGAGAACATTGCTCGATTAGGAGAGTGATAAGTCTGCTAGTCTGACCAATTCTTTATTTAAAGCTCTTTTAAATCCTTGTTGGGCTTCGGCATTATTGAAGCATGGGTTTTTAAATTTTAGTCAAACTTTTTTGCTAAATAACATTTGGATATCAGTAAAGATGAATAAAACAGAGTTAATGCAATATGCCGAAGAAAATGGGCCAGGTTCCTATAATTGGGAGTGGGAGGAGGAATCTTGGTTTGAGGAACTGACTGAGGACAAAGATGTGGTGATGGCAATGTTGAAGATGTCAGATGCGCTTTGTTTCCTAGAAGGATCATTGCAAACCAGTGAATTTAAAAAACACAAAGACATGGTGCTTTATGCGATCGAAATTTACCGAGCTTTTATATCTGATGAAGAAGAAGCATATCAGCTTTGGGATCTCTCGGATGAGTCACTCGCTGATGACCAAGATATAGTTAATGCAATCGGGATGGCTCGGGACTAACTTCCATATCTATTTTATGCGATCGGTAATTCGGTCCAAATCAAAGTAGACTTTGAGTCATTCATTTTTTGAGTTGGATAATTTATCAAATTAGGCTGGATGAGGATCCATTTGCTATGAACATTTTCTCATGGTCAAAGTTTTACGATTTTAAAGAATTATATGAGTATCACGGTCATTTCGATCTTTCTGGAGGCTCCTCCAGAGGCTTGACAACTTTTAATGGCCAAGAAGGGTATCCTCATTCAGACGGTGGATTTCGGCTTCGTTCCACTCCTGGCGGTCGTCTTTCATTTAGTTCGATACCTCTTAAGCTTTCAATCGAGAATCTAAGCTGTCCTTTATTCAAGGGCGAGATTGGCTGTTATTTCGTCAGAGTGAGGGTCGGGAGTTCCCTTTGGGATTATATTGGGAAGAGTGCGGAATTGAAAAGAGGCATCTCCGACAGACTCAGGGAGCATTTGATTAAAGTAGCTGGCACCTCTGAGATACATCATGTGACCCCCACAAAAAAATTCTCTAAATTGCACTATGATTTAAAACAAACTTTCTCCATCGACCCAAATACAGCAGAATTTTTTGACCAGCATGTGCAATTGGCTTTCATAAAGGTAAATAGAGAAGCCAAACCACATATACAGCAACTGCACGTTTCTAAGATCGAGGGTATGGCGTTAGCGCAATATCGACAAATAAAGGGGCACTTTCCAAATTTGAATGATACTGACGAGACCAAGGGATTGGACGGGCTCAAAGCCCTCATCACCTCGGCATAGACCAGCAGAGGTCCAGACTGCTTGAAAAAAACGTTGTAGCGTGTAGTTTGCATTTAGAATCGAGTCTTGTTTTTGTCAATATAAACTGGTCGAGGAATTTATATGGAAGCTATAAAGGAAATCCTATCAATAGACGAGTTACTCCAGTTGGATCTCGGAACACTGTCAGGAAATTGGAAATCGGATGTCGAGGAGCGATTACGCTCTTATAAAGACGCGTTCGTTTCGTACGAAGATAGAATTGGTCCGGGATTCCTTTTAATTTCGAGTGAGCTCAAGCGTTACGTAGACAATAATATTACGGGTTTCCTTAAAGAAAATATTCAACAGCTCACGTCTGGAAGGTTTGAAAACATTTATTGCGATGTCAGATTGTATCCGGACGGCCGAGAATTCGAGTTATATGATGCTGAGTCGCAATGGTGTGGGAGCCAAATCAATGCCCATGTTACGTTTGTGATCGCTGTCCCAGAGAGTGACAAACTGGATATTGTAGTGGGAATGGAACTTCAAGCATTATTTGAAGAGGATCTGGATTTGGAAGAACCGATTTATACCAATATTGAGGGCATTGATAATCTTTCCTCGTTGCTCAATATAGAGATTGTGTCCGAATGGATGGGTGGATTCAAGACAGATCATTTTGACCCGTCCAGTTTCGCTGGCCTATATTTTTCAACCGGTTTTGATGCGTGCGAGGCTGACAAATTCTTGGAAAAAGAAAAACAGGCACAATTTTCGGTCATCGCAGGCGAAGTTTATTCCGCCGAAAAATCTCGTCACCCAGACTTACCTATAACCTTAGAGAATTATGAAATTGAAACCTGCTTTTTGATTGCCGCTTTCGCGCAAGAGCTCGATTTGCTAGGAATCGAAGCGAAGGCGCTAACTCGGGAGGATTCTTTATTTTGTCTGATGAGATGCGATCACGTTAAGACGGTTTCTTTAACACAATCCATAAAAGCTCATTTTGACGTGATCTACGATGATGGATACCAGATGTCGACCGTTGGGAATGTCCTCGATTTTGTCTTCGAATCTCTAACGGATTCTGTGGGGTCGATGGACTAATTAATTTTGAAACGCAATAGAATGCTTAGAACCTGTTGGATTCAGTCTCTTTTTTTTTTGTAATATGGATTCGACAAATTGATCGAATTGAGTGGGTAGGGCAGTAATGAAGCAGTTATTTCGGAGATTGACGCGCCGTATTGAGGGAAACTTACAGCACAAAACAGCTTCTCTTATCTACTTATTAGGCTTGATCGGTGTGGCAGTAATCTTACTCATCACCGTCTTGGAATTTATTTTGCGCGGATCAACAGGCATTGGGCTTGGCATAGTGTCTGAAGCCTGGCAGAATTTTACGTTTTTCATTGATGCTGGCAAAATCACGGAAATTGATCCAACGAAAGCCTCCATTCTAGAATTTGCATTTAAAACTCTTATCACCATATTTGGAATCCTAATATTCTCGACGCTGATTGGTGCTATTTCGCAAGTAGTCGACGAATATGTGAGTAATATCCGTTCAGGCAACTCCCCGGCACGAAGCGAGTCCCATACCATTCTTATAGGCTACTCCTCACTTGTTCCGCTGATTATCAAGGATGCTTTCGAAGAAGATAAAAATAAGGATTTTGTCATCTATTCTGACACTGATGAGACGGTAATGAGGTCAGGAATTGCTGAAACGTTGAGTGCCGGGGGCAACATAGTTTTTAAAAAGGGCAGGGGTGAAAGGATAGAGCACTCAAAATACTTAAACTTACTATCAGCCGATCGTGTAATTATTCTGCGAGAAGATCGTGTTGGCTCAGGAGGAACAAGCCTAGACGTCGAAAATATGCAGATTTTGACGAATCTAGTGCTGTCGACTGAGTGGAAAAAAAATCAATGCAGCATCACGGTCGAGATCAGAGATGAAGAGATAATGGCGTCGGCTCGCAGGTACTGTACCAATTTGAATCATGTAACGCCTTTTAACCAGCCGAATTTTTTAAATACACAATTCGCTCGCGATACTTTGCTGTCAGGTTTTGTTACCAACACATCCGCTTTTAATTACGTAAAGTCAACATTTGGCTTTGCTAGTGAGGAGGTGCATTTTTTCTCCTTCAGAGAACTTAAGGGTCTGTCTCAAAACATTGTAAACTTGTCCCTTCGTGAAGTGGCTTTCTCTCTTTCTGAGTCTGTGCTGATAGCGATTACCCAAGACAGTACTGATCAATTTGGGACTTACCAGATCATTACAACGCGAATTCCAGCAAATTATTGCTTACAGGAAGGCTTTTCGTTATTGATTTTCTCGGATAACCGTAGGACTGCAATTAAAGATTTGAAGCGCTCTTCAAAACTGGATTTTTCACAGAAAGGGAGCAGTCGGCAAACTGACCTTGAGATTGCTAAATTTACTAATCATGTGCCGAAGCAGATTTGTATTATCTCTAACGATCAATCGATTGATGATTTGGTCAAGTTCACGATGGAACTATTTCTTCAACACCAAGCGCTATCTAGGTTACACATAGCGATCAACAAAAATGGGGTTCATTCTTTTTCTTCGGAAGAATTCGAGGATAGATTAAAGACTCAAATCAAACGTGTATTCGAGTCATCAAACTACCGTTCTGCTAAAGAGTTCGGGCACGAGGTTTTACCTTGTGTGTTTAATGACGATAGTTTTGAGATCGAGGATCAGAATCATCCTGATGCTGGAAGATATTGTTATTTTCAAATAATGGCCTTCGGCGATTCACGTGATATCTGGTTTAAAAATGGGCCTCGTGAAGGGGACTCAATTATCGGGATTCACGCCATTAGCGCCACTGAAAAAATTGATTATTCTCAATATAAATGGACAGATTTTTGGAATAATCGGCTAGGAATAAAATGCTTAACGTCTATGAACCCAATAGGAGCGTCAACTCAACACAGCCTCATCAAACAGAGCGCCAACAGGGCGTTGGGCGCATTTCCCGACAGGCAAATTATTTTAATCTGGTTTAGAGAAGTCGGAGATGATATTCACATTTCACCCATCGAATATCCAGATGCCCTCTTCTCTAAATTTGATCGTAATGTTTTCAATCGTAGCCGCGCCCCAAAGGATTTGGAGAGTTTTGAGGAAATTGATAGTTTTAGTGTTGTCGTAAGCGAATTCGAAGGATTCGAGATTCCAGATGCAGCTGCCTCATCGGATGGAGTGGTCTTTTTTAACTCCACTCAGGATTTAAATACCACGATTTCAATAGACACATTCTCAGAGCGTCATTTCTTGGGAGAGTTTGGCGCTAGCAAAATGGATTTTGCTCGGATTTTTTATCCAAGCTGGTACGGTTTAGAGGCAGAAAAATCCGCAGTATCACTGCGTTCTTCTCAGAGGATTGAGATCAACTATAATTTTTCGCTCAACGAAAGTGGAACACCAACTAATGACATGACGGAAGACCTCTTAGAGATTGATTCGGAGGCGCTTTTTGATCTCTTGACACATATGCCGGATTCCGCCGACGAATCGTCTTATCCAAAGAATTTCTTATTCCTTGTATCGGATAAGAATACTTCGGCAAGGATTGATATGATGGCAGATTCTTACTACAGTAACATTGGCTCTTTTGAACAAGATACATTTATATCGAGATTAGTCTCTAGTCTGAGTGTTGATTCAAAAAATGCAAAGTTACTAAAGGCGCTCGAAACAGGAGAATTAGAGTTCCGAACAAACGAAATCACTTTGTCTCGGCCTTGCTCCCTTAGCGAAATATCTCGTTTTTTTGTAGAGAATGGTTTCGGATCAATCGTAGGTTACAAACTTAGATCAAAATTTAATGGAGAATACCAATCTATCATTAAAGATTTAGCTAGGAGTATCGATGAGCCGTTGTCAGTGCTTTATTATGCATCAACAGAGAGAAGAAGGCTCTTTTCTCCGAATTATTGGATATGATGACCCCGCAATCATTTGGAGCTTTCCCCCAGCATCTCACGTCTTAGGTAAGTGGCGCTTATCGATCGCGTATGCTACCGAGTCTTTGATTCAACCTCGGACTTTATATCGTCTAATAAGGATTCTACCTCTAAGATTCGCTCGACGATTTTGCCCGTTGAGCACTGCTCGGGTGGAATGTCCTTGTATCTAAGTCGAGTGAGTTCCCATTGAAAGTCATTTAGTTGATTTTGAGGAAGGGCATCGTTTTTAGCGAGACCATCCAAGAAGTCTTGAACCTCATCAGTCTGATCCTCGAGTTTTTTAACGAGGACGTTTTTAGAGGACATTAGTATTTACCCATCGAGCTCAAAAGCAAACCCCCGTGGCCAAGTAGTTCGTAATAGCGCAAAACATAATCCTTCTCGATATTTTACCGCTGATCGCATCAGCTACCATTATCAGCGAAACCCGTCACCTGAACGCTGATTTCAGGTTTGGATACTCCCGTTCATTAGTTCCAGAAAAGTCAAAAGGCAAACATATATTTAAGATATTTTTAATTAGTAAATGGTGGAGCTAGGCGGGATCGAACCGCCGACAACCCTTTATTTCTTGTCATTTTATCAAATTATTTGGACATATATACGCCTTATTCAAAAAAATGTGTCACCAGTTTGTGTCACCAAGATTGTCCCAAGGCATGAAGCCAAAATGTGTTATGTTGCTACTCAAATTAGCTATTTTGTCTAGTTATCTAGTCAAAGGTTGCAAATTAAGCTTTGGCTTGCTGAAGTATATAAATGTTTTACTAAATGCTTAGGTAATAGATGAGATAAGACCTAGGACCACCTACTGATCCTATAAATGCAAAGTTAGAAATAGTAATCAAGTCGGGAGAGTGTATCTGATGAAAAGTATCAAGATTTCGTTATGTGTTTTTACAATGGTTTTTAGCTCGTGGATTTGCGCTCATAGTAATTGGGTCTTGTTTCATCCTGCTCAATGCGAAGCCATAAACCCAGTGCAGAGTTTAGAGATGGAATGGAGGCCGAAAGACGGTCTAGTGAACAGAGGTTCAAGGGTGCTTTGGGTCCTGTGTCCCCTTCCAGGTGAGGTTTTAATGAATCACGATGAGGTTCTGGACCCCGAGAAACACGACCAACTAGTGATTTTGGAAGTAGGTAATGACTCTAATTCAACCATCGACGTCGATTGTGTTTTGAGATCAAATTTTGGAGGTTGGCAAGCTAAAAGCGAATCACTGGCTATCCGATCTGGGGAGTGGGACCAAGTTACTTTTGCTGTAGAAGACAGGCTTCTTAATGCTGCATCAATCGCGTGCAGACTTCCGCCTGGCGGAGCGGTTGGGGCCGGGACCGTAATAACTACTTGGTAAAAAAATCCAGTCATGAGATTTTTCCAAACTACAATCGTTATCATAATTTCAAGTGCGCTAGGGGCGGCAATTTCGATTGCAATTTTTGCCTATTCGATGAAGCTGCCTGATCTTAAATACCTTAGTACAACCAAAGTAGATGAAAAAACCCGCCCTCAAGAAATAAATAAAATCAAAAGAGAAGAAAGGGGACAGCTGCTCACCACCCAGCTCGAATCCATTGAAGAAAGGCTCATTGCGATTGAAACAAGATTAGTAGATTTGTCGAACCATTCAGATTTTGATGGCCACGAGCACAGTCAAAATGATCCTCAGAGGTCTGCGATGGAAAAAGCGAGAAATAGGATGCTAAAAAGTCGTAGTGAGACTGAAAACAATGTGAGTGATGATTGGTTTTTTTCAATTGATGAAGGCGGGTCCGAATACCCAATTTCTACAAGCGCTCTTCCTCCTTCAGTCACAGATTCTGAGTGCAGGGGTTCGTATTGTAGGGTAGAAATTTCTGAACAACTGTTGGAGGTAGCAAAATCTGAGTACTGGAACGAGATGTCGCCATTAGAGCGTAAGCTTGAAATGATGTCTGAGCTAACCTCGGGGCTAGAGGGAGTAAAATTAACTGAAGGAAAAACCCAAGGAGGTAGCGCTATCTTTTATATCAGCCGCCCTGACAATAAGACCTCGCCCTAGACGAAAATGTTTCACCAAGATTGCCCCTAGGTAGGAGGCCAGGGGGCATGGGGTATATATAAAGTAGTTCTAAGGCATTTTGAGGCTGTTTGAAGTTGTAAAGTTTTTGAGATCGATTAACAAACTGGAACAATGTAATCTAACGTTGTCAATATCGTAAAAAGTCTATAACGACTAATATTAGATATAAGGCTTGTTTCATTATGATTGAGATCCTACTAGCCATAGCGATCTTTCTGGTCGTTGTTATTTTTGTCAGAAGCCATCTGTCGATAAGAAGACAGCTGAACCACTACATTGAAAATGACTTTTCTAAACAGGATACATGGAGTTACGCTAAGACTAGGATACTCCAACAGGGCGTTGCAGAAGGTCATGACTTAGAGCGTCTTTCGGAGCGCCTGCATCAATCTGAGGCTTCTGTCAGGTCCAAGCTGGTTAGCATGAAAGTTTATGACGCTTATCTGGAAAGACAGGTAGAGGTCGGCAAAGCTAAGTTTGAAGAGTGGCAGAAACTCAAGGATAAGGTTGGCAAACCTTTTTCATCAGAGCCAGTTGAAACTGAAAAGGATCGACTAGCGCCTAACTGGAAATTTGTCCAAAGCCTTTCAAAAAACTGGTTTGATCCGAGAATCGAGTTTTGTGAAACCTTTTACACATCAACAACCAGCAAAAAGGCAGACCCACTCACCCAACATGAGGTCATAAAACATGTCGCTGCCTTCCTGAATACTGCTGGTGGTCATGTATTAATAGGCTTTGGCAAGCAGGGAAAACTTCTGGGTCTATTTGACGATGATCTGCGCACTATGCATCACTACCAACATAGAGTTGAAGAAACTCTTCGAAAAACACTAGGCGACTATGCCTTACCATATATTAAGATCCATATGATCAAGTGGGGCAGCGAAGATGTTTGCATGGTCGTTTGTGAGAAAGCCGATTTAGACGATAGTGATTCTGAAGTATCTTGTACTTACCAAAAGTACAATGAAATTATGGGATTTGAGAAACGCCAAAAACTTATTTATCGGCGTCTTAATGCTCAATCTTTAAGTGATCCTATTGTTGTTCCTTCAAATCAAATAGCAGAGGGAGATTAAGGAATTGCTCATCTATGCTGGAGATTCTATTAAGTTGATCGATAAAAAATGTTAAGACCTCGCCCTAGACGAAAATGTTTCACCAAGATTGCCCCTAGGTAGGAGGCCAGGGGGGGGTAGTCGGATAGATATATATGTACGCTTCTATTTTGGTGTGTTTTTAGGCTGTAAAGATTCAGGCCTTACAACTAATATGAAGATTGCAAAATAAACGACAGGCTAAAAAGTGCGAGTGCTACTTTGGAACTGCAACAACGGACTTGGTAAAAAAGAGCAGGTTGTGAGAGCATGAAAAAAGTAATAGATAATTTATTTTTAAACGAGGATGTCGCATGAAAACAATGTTTTTGTCGTCCATCGCTTTGATAGCTGCGCTATTTTCCATCAATGCATATTCCAAGTGCCGCATTCAGTGGGTAGATCATGACTATAACTCTATGACTCCTGCAATCCAGAAGCAGATTTGTGATTCAACTTTAGACCTTCCAGCCATTAATAATCCTGGTATAAGGCCCATACAGAATAATCGACTCAAGCCGCTTGAACCGCTGAGTTTGCCGCCACTGGGCACCTCGCAGTGCTCTACTCAGCAAGTCTATGAAAACGGCAGATGGGTGTCTAAACAGATTTGTAGATGATGCTAAAAATCCCAAACCATTCTTGTAGCAGGGTTGTTTGACTTGATATTTGAGTGAATAGTGGAGGCCAAATTGGCTAAGAAGGTAAAGCTAGAAATTGGTGAAGAGCTTTTTGAATTCAAGACACAGAAAGCGGCAAAAGATTTCTTCACAAAAATCCTTTACAAGTATCCAAAAAAAGCTGTAATTGATGATGAGAGAGATCACCTTGCCCTTATGGCTCTTATCCAAAATCACCCAGAATCTCAAACTAAAATAGGGAATGGCATTGCAAGTTTTTATATCGACGATGCAATGATGGGCACACGTTGTTTCCATATTAATAGAGTTGATGGATCGTTTACTGACTTCTCACTCGGTAGTGCGATCACAGGGAGGGGCGATACATTATTCGACGAAATTAAAGAGGCGTGTCGAGAGGCTGTGAGGCCTGCAATCCGCAGAGCCAAAGAAAAATATTTCAAGGAATATGCGAATGAAGATGGCAAAATAAGATGTGAGCTTTCTGGCGAATTAATATCTAGAGATGAGGCCAATTGCGATCATAAAGACCTTCTAGCATTCCATAATTTAGTAACTACCTGGGTGGCCGGATACGAATTAAGTAAGGGCATTAAAATTACCAGAGATATGCTTAGCCCACCTAAGGATAACCAATATATCACTACTTTTATAAACCAAGATGCGAAAGAGAACTGGGTTAAATACCATCATAGATTGGTTAACGAAAAGGGCTCGATGCGAATCGTCAAGCAAAGGGAAAACCTTAAACGCGCCACATCAGCCAAGATTACCGCTAGCAAGAATCCTCTTTACCTGCACGAACCAGAGTAAATTTTTTGCCATAATCATTTAATTAACATTATTGAAGTAGGCTAGGTCAGTTAAATTGAGAGTGTCTGAGCACATAGACAAGATCTTGGAAGATTATGATGCCCTGCTATTGTCGCCTGTCCCAAAAAATACAAAGGGCAAGGTCGACTGGATCTGTAAAAGTTGGTGATTTTCAGTATTCGACGAACGAAGTTCATTACCCTGGCCATCGATCATCATCTTTGGACACGCCAGAGCATTTAGAGTTTTCTGCAAACTGCTTTGTTTGCCCACCCCTACATCTCCACTGATCATTACCATATTGGTCTTTAAACCTATCCCACCAGAAAGTTCTGTCTTTAAGAGGTATGTTCTCAATGGCTTGTGCGATAGTGTCTGGACCATATGCATAATGAGTGCAATGGCT
>MDTC01103283.1_pt1 | contig 10956 bp, 6 predicted proteins | sample 811181 | NCBI WGS metagenome assembly MDTC01 (sample SAMN05326644, study PRJNA326480) | marine metagenome | isolation source: seawater | place: Pacific Ocean: North | collected 2011 | reverse complement strand
TATGAGTCCCTACTGGGTCATGATGGGACTTATCCTATTTCTTACGCCAATAACGTGTTGGACATTTACTAGGAACCAGAGAAAATCATGCGTTGCAATGAATCGAGTGTTTGATGAAGTTGGTGAAAAGAGATATTATCTGCATGTTTTTGGTTACTTAGCCATCTTTGTCTGGAAGAAAGTCACAGATGGATTGAATGAACCAATCAAAACTAGGACTGGACATTATACTGACTGGGTTCATGGATTTGAAGGTGAATTGGTTCTTTGGGTGCAACAAACATTCGAAAATGCAATGTTGAGCGAATTTTTGAACTTCCACTACCTATTCATCTATCTTTTCCTAATTTATGTAACTACAATTTACTACATGTATACGGGCGAGCGAGATTTAACTGACAAAGTCACCCTCAACTATTTGCTAATCTATGCACTTGCTGTGCCTTACTATCTATTCTTCAATGTCGAAGTCACTAGTTCATATGTACCTGGAATGGATTCATTACTCTATCAAGACTCTTGGTATGCAGTGTTCTATGGAAGCCATGATCCTCTAGACAATTGTGTCCCAAGCTTACACATAGCAATCCCCTTCGGAATACTTGCACTAAATTGGTTACATATTCGTGAGAAAGGCATCGAGATGAAAGATTGGAAACATAGGAGATATCACCAATTCATCCTTTGGAATACTGTTCTGTTTGCATTTTCTATCATCTATCTAGGCATTCATTGGTTTGTGGACATCCCTCTGGGAATGCTCATTGGAGGCATAGGGGCACTATTCATACACCATACACAACCTAGACTTCGCAATAATTTTGGTGCCACATTCAAAGGCTTCACACGGGGAAAAACATCCCGCCATGCACTAATCGAGGGAGTGGTAGTACTACTCATGACTGCATTGCTAATGTCTAGCATGACATATCAGGCAGAAACACTAGATGAACGAACATCAATGCGTCTAGGCCCTGGCGATTCAAACATGGATATTATCCAAAAGTTGGACTATGGAAACAATGCAACATTCATAATTACTAATCTGGATGATGAGCACTCGATTGAAGTTGTGATTATTGAACTTTATCAAGCTGCTAATTCTATGGGCAGAGGCGATGTACAATGGGACGAAATTAGCCACTTGGCAGTTTCAATAGATCATGGAGAAACTCACTCCTTCAAAATTGATCAGCACAAATATTGGTACCTTGCAATTGTTCATCTAAATGATAGCGTTGAGGATGTTGTAGAAGTGCACATCACTGTAGAATATAGTGGTGATGATTTGGTTGCCGAATCACTAATTATGAGCCTACCATCAATGTGGATGACAGGATGGGTCATACATCGGCTCTATAGACTAAAGAAAGACGGTCGGATGTGGATTGACTCGACTCCAAGTCATGCATGGTCGAATAGATCGGATTGATATTCTGAATCTCAAATCGTAAACCGTATAGGTTGCGAATTAAACCCAACTACATGCCAAAGGTTCGCAAACCAAAGAGCGGTTGGCCTCGCATTCTAAAACCACGACGAATGCGAAGAAGGATTCGAGAGGCAAATAGCGGCCATGGTTTACCACCTTGTCCACACTGTGGTTTATTTGCAATGAAGCGAGATGATTCGAGATCCGAAATTTACTGTACCGAATGTGGTGGTCTTCTAGGCAGTTGAAGAAAGAACTCATTTGTGAGAACCTCCTCGCTCAGTTCCCGCTGTGATGATAATCTAATGCTGTGGCTTGCCATGGATTGATGGGCGAACTGAGCGGGAACTAAGTGCTACCACTTGCACCAATTGCCATGCAACCGGGTGTGAGGCCGGCTCCAGTCAACATCCCTGGCCCATTATCAAACAATTCACCAATCACTACGGGGGTTATCCAAGGGGGCACAATAATGCCCGCATCCCCTGTAGCTTTGACTCCACCTCCTGCTAATTTGCAGATGGCAAGAAAGAGTCGCCCATGGAGGACTTATGGACGTATAGTAGGCTTGGTTGTACTCCTCCTATTGTTTGAACAATCCTTTGTTTCGGGATGGATATTAGCGCTGGATGGTGAAGCATTTTATGGTTCAATTTGCATTCTTATTTCCATACCGCTTTTCCTGATAACTGCCGCTATCCGTCGCCCTCGTGTAGTTCTCTTAGAAAGAGCAATACCACACACAAATGGTCAATTGCTACACCCAATTGCAAGTCATTCCGGGACACTTCAAACTCCCACACCCACAATAATGCAACGGCACATATTCCGTGACGATTCTGTTCTTGATGTACCCTCTTCAATGGCATCATGGATTGTCTTTGCCGCGACCATTATTGTATCAACTGGATTGTGGGTGATGCTTTACCTAGGCGACCCAATAATTCAAGCATTATCTGCAATATTGCTGATTCCTGTAATTATCATTGGATTTAGTATACCAGTCATGGCATGGTGGTCACATTCAACAAAACGAATTGGTTTACCAACCAAACAACGTGATGCTGAGTCTTGGTTGATCGCAGGAATGTTGTCAGGATTGCCTGCTATTTTTGTGAATAGTTGGTTATTTCCCATGATTGTAATCCTTATTCACCCTGATATTTCAGCAGTTGGTTTAGAAAATTTAACTGTAGTTATTTCAGCACCCATTGGAGAGGAAATTTGCAAAGCAATAGCCATCGGTTTCTTTGCAGCAAAAATCAAATCACCAAGACACGGTTTTCAAATTGGTTTTACTGTAGGTCTCGGTTTTGCGATTCTTGAGAACCTAATGTACATCGGAGGGAGTGGTGGCAGCCCAATTGTCATATTGATTAGAGGAATTGGTTCAATACCAGGTCATGCATTCTGGACTGGTTTATCTGGTTCAGCCATTGGCTGGTATTTGATGAAAAATAGAGCTGATGTTATGCACATGGCAGCAAGGATGGGGCACCAGATAAGCCATCCAGAATCTGACAAATCGATCGATTGGAAACTAGTTGATTCGGATGGCTCAGTTGTTAGGGATAATTCTTCGTCAAGGGAATTAGGAGTCCAGATTGATTCTTCTGGTTACCAAATCTGGACACCAAGTCAAAATATTATCACAAAAAAGCCTTGGATTTCACTTCCACTTCCAAAGTCAATCCCTGTAGGTCTTGTTCTAGCGATTTCTGGTCACGCTCTCTGGAATGGCATCTCTATATTTGTTATATCGTTTGCAGAAGGAATTGGTTTCTCAGCTGTTGCACAATTATTCCTCAGTTTGGGTACACTTGCTGTTATGATTGGCACACTTCTCATAATTGGTTCTGGCCTTCTACATGGTGTTCGTCAAGCACCAGATGGGCGAGAAATTGATGAATATCAATCACAATTAGCAGATTTAACAAAATAATTAGTAAGTTTAAACTTACTCAATCGTTTGAGTTCGAATATCTAGTCAAAAGAATTGTTTATTTGTGGTAATTAATAGTGAAAACATTCAACCGTTAAACCTTCTCGCAATGCTTGGAGAGAGCACATGCAATCTCAGGATATACTTCCCTTCGACTTGGTGATGGAAGGAGGTTTCAATCAGACAAATCTGATCATCTCAGCCATACTGATTCTTGTCTTAATGGTCGTTAGTAGGATGCGTAAGGTTCTGAATGAATCAGGGACTTGGGCAGCAGCAATATTGGGATTGGGTGTAGCAATAGCAGGACATTGGTCATGGCTATTGATTCTGCTTTCATTTTTGACCGCTGGATTTATCGCTACTCGTTGGAGGTATGATGAGAAGAAAAGTCGTGGCCTCCATGAAGGAGATGAGGGTGAGAGAGATTGGACCAATGTCGTAGCAAATGGTGGAATTCCACTTGTTATTTCGATAGTCGCATTCACAACAAAAGATTGGGAAAATATGCTTCCAGTTTTTGCAGCAGCGGTAGCAGTTGCAGCTTCTGATACCTTCGCAAGTGAGTATGGATGTTTGGATGACAGAGTGTATATGATTACAACCTTGAAGAAATGTGAACCTGGAATCAATGGAGGATTCAGTCCAAATGGACAACTTGCAGCACTATTGGGTGCGCTATTGATTGGTATAGTTAGCATCAGTTTGGGCTGGCTGGTTCAGGCACAGGAAATCTCACAACCACTCAGATTTATTGGAGGAATTACTGTTATCGGATTTGTCGGATGTCAAATTGATTCGCTTCTTGGCGCCCTCTTTGAGAATCGAGGTTGGATTGGAAAGGGAACTGTCAATGCATTGGCAATAACATCAGGTGCCCTAATTGCTGCTTTCCTATTACCAGAATTCAACTTTTGAACGGCGGCCCCATAGGGCCGCCGGATTCTTGAGGTCAACGGGGCTCCGCGAAGTATGCACCGAGTCAGGGAGGTCCGCCGAAGAGGCTGGGTTTTTCTTGTAATCGCTGCACTGTTAGCAATTTCCTTCTCATCGAGTGCCCAGACAACCGAATTCCCTTCTGGACCTGGCCTCGATTGGACATTGCCTGATTCACATGGACTTTTCATAAACGGGGATCAGGGACAAACTAGCCTTGGTAGAATCTTACCATCTGAGACAGGGCAACCTGATGGTGAGGCCGAATTTAGTGGGACATCGTTGATGCAAAATCTTCTCTCAGTAAGCAGTGAACCTGCAACTCAACCAGCACTACTCCAAGGCAATCTAACTGTTAGGCTGTTCACAGGACTATATGCCGAGGGTGCACAATGCAGTGGAGAGAATTTTCTTCCAGGAACACCTGCTGGCGGAGATACGACATTCTATGCCACAGTTATGGTGGGCACATCTTTAGTCATGGATAATGAACCAAGTGAATCCATAGTTCTCCAATATGATTGGAATAATGCACATGAGATTACCATCACAACTCCAATTGACACATTGCTAAATAGAAATGATACTATTTCGCTAGATGTTTCGGTAGTTCACAATTGCCAATTTGCAAATGGTCTTCTCTTTTGGGACACCTATGACTTGCCCAGTGGGATAGAAATTTCTGCAGATATGCTAACTCCTTCACTCAATATTTCTGTCAGTTCCAATGGCCTACCCAGCATCGAATTAGCGCCGCATTCTCCATTTGGAACCGACGATTATAAAGAAGTTAAAATTGATGTGATTGGACCACTGGATTCTTGGGAACAGGGTGTGCACTATCCAATACCTCCTGAAGAGGAACAATTTCAATCCAGAATGAAAATGGATGATGAAAATCCACCACATGGAATACGGCAGACTGACACTGGAGATACTGCATGGACATGGATTACCAAAAATCCTCTCGACCCTGGGATGTACGTAATTGATCTATGTGTCAAAACAACAGATGGAGTCTACACTGAACCTTGCCACGTAATTGGTGTACTACGCTTTGAAGTTTCAGAACCACCGAGTGCTTGGATTGAATCGGGTTGGTTCTTTGCATTACCAATCTTAGGGGTACTAGGCCTTATTGGATATTTGTTAAACACACAATTACCACCTTGGCCTGTTTTCATTGTCATCGCTCTCCTGGCTGTAGCCGCCACAACTTCGATGCAGGTGATACCCGAAATTGGGCCCGGTGAGCAACAGCATGAAACTACATCGCCGGACTTTATGTTGCTGAATCATGGTGGAGGGAGTACCAAATTGTCTGATTTACTAGATGGCAAAGATGCATTGGTTCTTGGCGTATTTACTGCGGGTTCCCCTGCAGCAGATTTGCAGATGAAAGATTTCGTTGATGTTCAAGAAAAACTTGGGGATGAGGTTTCGTTTGCGCAAATAATAACAGGTGAAAATGTCGAAATGTATGATGCTGATAGCTACGCCGAGAAATTGAATGGTTCTTGGCCATTGATGATTGATGAAAGTGATGCAGCTGTAGCCAATCAGTTACCCACAGGCATCGGTGAAGGAGTTGTTGTCATTGATTCTGCAGGTTATATCGTCGATTGGCATGTAACTACGATGAATCCAATAGACATCGAAAAGGCCGTTGATAGTTCGGCATCCGGGGGGGATCGAAACCCATTCGAGATGCTTGCACCATCTACTCTATTGATACTAATGCCACTAATTCTACTGGGATTGCCTAAAGAAAAAATCGAAGCTCCTGATGTCGTGATGATTCCTGCTGCTGGCTGGATCGGAACTGCAGGTTCAGCAGCGATCGGTTTCGCCATTTGGGCAATACCTGTTGGTTTACTTGGAATTCTAGGAGCAACTTTGTGGCACTGGGTACAAGCAATACTCGTTGGGTGGCTAATTTGGCAAAGTTTAGCAATGATTATTTGGCAACGTATTCCTGAGATTGATTGGATTTCAAATCAAGTGTACAACCGCTTACCAGATGAATACAGGCAATGGCGCACAAATGAAATGTGGGCATGGGATACTCGAATGGGCCATTGGATGGCATGGCTACTTTGGTTGGCATTGCCTACTATGATAGGGCAAGGTTTCGGAGCACGCGTATCCGCAGGAGGAATGGGGATACTAATGGGTCCAATCATGCTTTTGGCATTCATCATAACTGCTGGATTACTCACCCTCTTGATTCGTCTGGTTGCATCATGGGGAGGGCCTGTTTCAAGACTCGCAGGTACTCTGACACGACCTATCGCTGTCCGAAGTTGGGGGACAATTAATGCTGGAATCGCAATATGGATGCTAGCGTGGTTCATTATTGGGCCAATGATGGGCTGATATGGATGCAATTTTTGCGTAGAGTAGCACGTGTACCTGCTCGAATCAATATTCTTGGAGAACATACTGATCGATATGGTGGACTTTCTCTGCCATTTGCATGTCAGTACCAACTTGTTTTGACTGCTACAAGAAGAAATGAGGGATTCTCCGGAGAATCTGGAGTTGTCCAATTATGGAAATGCGCAGGTGGATGGCCCGCAGACTTGGTTGTTGAAAGCGATATCCCAATAGGCGCAGGGATGTCATCTTCAGCAGCCCTATGTGTTGCCATTGTAATGTGTGCACAGGGCAAACAAGAATTGATGCAGGTTTGTCTTGAAGCACAGAGAATTGAGCATGAAGTTATAGGGACACAATGTGGACTTCTAGATCAGATTGCGATTACTCATTCTTCTAAAGGTAAGGCCATTCGTATTGATTTTGGAAAAAATGAATTACAAACTATAACACTGCCTGAAAATTGGCACTTCAAACTTGTAGACTCAAGAGTTAGGAGGAAACTAAGTGATTCGAATTATGCTCAAGAGGATGTTGCTTCTGTGTCTTTTTCATCCCACGTTTTGGATGAGAACAATCGAGTTGAGGAAGCTTTGAATTGTGATGCCATTCGACTTGGTGAAATGATAAATGAGTCACATTTCTCAATGCGTGACAGAATAAAGGTAAGCACTCCTGAAATAGATCAAAGGGTGAATGAATTGCAAAACACCGAGGGGGTACTCGGTGCTAGGATAATGGGAGGAGGATTTGGTGGAATGATTCTCACACTTGTTGAACACCCTAGTATATTGGATGAAGATTTGATTATAGCAAGTGATTCAGCCTCTTTGGAGGAATTCTTCTAACTTTTCTAGTCGTTCTGGCGTACCCATATCCCAAAACGGTGAATTGTCCAAATGGGCTGCAATATTCCCTGCTAATTTTGGATAAATTGTCTCCTCCCAACTCCATTTCCCTTCTTTACCATAATCTTCCAAAACTGATTTTTCGACTATGCTGGTACCTGCTTCATAGCCATTCAAACCAATACTGGAGACACAAGACTTGTCATATCTGTTCACTCTTTGTTCTGAAAACTCGAGATTGTGGTTTTCATTATTCTCAGTCACAGTCATTGTCAATTTACAATTTGATGAAAGATGCGTTGAAAGTAGATTAGAATATGATATTTGGTGCAAATCATCACCCCAGAGAAGGATGAACCTATCTTGGATATATTCTCGTGCATTCCAAAGTGCTCCACCCGTCCCCAAGGGCGTATCTTCCTTGATAAATTTCAGTTTCACAGTATCGTGAGTGAAGTCTTCGAAATGCTCACCAAGATGTCCAATTAGAACCGCTGCTTCACGACATCCCTCTTGAGCGGCCCAATCAAGGATATGCTCTAGAATCGGTTTGCCTGCAACAGATATCATTGACTTTGGCATATTTTCAGTTACCTTTCCCAGCCTAGTCCCCAAGCCACCAGCAAGTATCACCAATTGCGGCATTGTATGTGAACCAGCAATTTGAGAATAGAGTTTCCCGCTATCTCGGAGAGTTCTTTCTTTAGTTTCAAAATTGACTTTGTACAGACCGAATTGTTGATCATAACCTTCGGCCCATTCGAAGTTATCCAAAAGACTCCAGTGATAGAATCCCCGTACATCGTATCCATCTTTTATGGCCTCTGCAGTTATGAACAAGTGTCTTCGAACATGCTCTGGGCGCATATCATCATCATTGTCTGCAACACCATTTTCAGTGATTATTATTGGAATACCTAAACCACTGACCATCTCTATAGAGCGGCGTAGTCCTTCAGCATACATAGGGTATCTGAAATCAGTTCTTATTTCCCAAGGACGTATTATTGGATCAATTTCTACTTTAGTGGGCATGAATGGTGTTGCTAGCAAATGAGTGTAGTAATTTAAGCCAATGAAATCACTACTATCCTTTAACCCATGGATATTTTTTGCGAATAAACTGGAGGGTGGACGAAATCTACCCTTTTTCAAACCACGAAGCCAACAAGAGTTGAACATTTCATCCAAAATAAATGACTGTATCCAATGAAGTGGGTTCCAACGGCGATAGGGATCAAAGATGTTGATATTCTTGACCAAACCTATCTGAGCCTCCCTACCATTATCCATCATTTTGAGAGTCCGGTAACAACGAGCATGTGCGCGCATCATGTTTGTTGCAACCCTTCTTGTAACTGAGAATGATCTCTTTCCAGGCGGGAATTCACCCAAAACATAGCCCATGGTCGTGAACACTGCTGGCTCGTTTATTGTGCACCACCAAACAATACGGTCAGATAATACTGAAAACATCTTCTCGCAGAAATTTATCCAATCAACGATATTTTCTTCGTTCTCAAAACCACCTTTTTCTTCCCACCAAATTGGATGTGTGAAGTGATGCAGCGTCGCCATCGGCTTGATACCTCTGGCCAATAATTTGTCAACCAAATTGCTATACCAATCAATAGCAGTTTCATCCCACTTGCCCTGCTCAGGTTCGACACGGCTCCATTCAATTGAAAATCGATAGTAGGAAACATTCAGCCTACCTATATTAGCAATATCTTCATCGACGAGGTTCCAATGATCACAGGCATCTCCACTGAGTTGTCCACTCTTTGAATTTGGTTCGAAGACTGTCCAATTATTTTGGTTACCGCCCTCAATTTGGTGTGCAGCTGTAGCAACACCCCACATGAAATTGGAGGGGAAAGCGTTCCCATCGGTCAAATTTGAATAATCAATATTGCTCCAATTTCTATGCCACTCGTATCTGGAACAATTCCCAACCCACAAAGATATCCCAATCAGTAGCAACTGGAGTAAACCGCGCAAAAAATGCCACCTATCTTCGAATGGCTCTCCTCCATTTACACCATCCAATGGAATATCATTAATCCACATATTGAGGTTCGCCCAATACAAAATAATCAACAAAATTGCCATTGAAGGAGCAGCCCAAGAGCGAGACTTTGGAAAGATAATTGCGATTCCAATTCCTACCTCAAATACACCGCTTACGTAAACCCAAAATTCTGGATAACCTAGGACTTCAGGTACAATGGGTTCGAACCAACTTGGATTGATGAAGTGATCAATTCCAATTTTTATGAAGAATACCCCAATTGCTAACGATACAATATCTTGTAATGTTGTCCTTCGCCCCTTCATAGAAAGGCCTCATATCTTAGAGACAAGGTCACGAAGAACTGAAAGCGGATCATTGGCTTTTGTCACACCACTTGCAAGCAAAACACCTTCCGTACCTAGTTCGATGGCCATGGCAACATCTGCACCGTTCTTCACACCTGCACCACAAAGAACGCGCACATTAGGATTCGCTTCTTTGACAGCCTCTGCTGTTCCGGATACTATACCAGGGTCTGCAGTAGTTACACTGATGTCTCCCCCGATAAGCTCTGGTGGTTCAACAGCAATGAAGGTTGGAGAAAGAGTCGCTAATGCCCTCGCCTCCTGAATGTCTGCAGCACAAGCACATACAGGAAAATCATCAGGAAGTTGTGCTAACAAAGTCTCAACATGGCCTAAATCGACTTTGTGCTCTGCATGATTGATGATTGTACCTGTCGCACCATGACCAATTGCAGTTTCTGGGTGCATCCATCCAGTATTCGAGCCCCAACCAATTGGGTCGAGATGTTGGCACCAAACTTGGAGATTAGGAGCTGCTGCCTTGACTGAACTTAGATCAAATGCTGATACCACGGCAACCATGGTTGCATCTGTAGTCGAATCTACTTCTTCCATTGCCTTAGCAAGTGCAATCGCTGCATCCCCCTGAGCGGAAGCATAAGTCTTGAAATTGACTACGATAAGAGCGGTCATCAAACCTCCGAAAAGACGGAAGGTGTTCAATCTGCCGTAGGGAACTTTCCGCCAAATTGTGTATATCCTGAAGGTATATTCTGATTATGCCCAATGACTACATCCCTTAACTCACAATTATCTCCAATGGAGACATTTCTGCCAACCATACAATTGGAAATACGGCAATTATTTCCAATCACCACATTATCAAGTAATGAACTACTTACTAAATGACATCCGGAACTTATCTTTGTTTTTTGACCGATTGCAGAATTGGACAATTTTGCTGTAGAATCTATGCTATAATCTGGTCCCAACCAGTTGCCCTTCTCATCACCATGGCCCGAAGCCCATGCCTTGTTTTTGATAGAGGTCAGAACGGCTTCGATGTATGAAATAGGAGTTCCTGCATCTACAAAGTGACCCTC
>MDTC01056953.1_pt1 | contig 10956 bp, 8 predicted proteins | sample 811181 | NCBI WGS metagenome assembly MDTC01 (sample SAMN05326644, study PRJNA326480) | marine metagenome | isolation source: seawater | place: Pacific Ocean: North | collected 2011 | reverse complement strand
CAACCCGCTACACAATGCACCGCACACACTAGCTGACATCTGTGACAGCGACTGGAACCGCAGCTACGACCGCATGCTAGCGGCGTACCCAGCCCCAGAAGTGCACAGAAACAAGTTCTGGCCAACGGTTAACCGTATTGATGACGTTTACGGCGACCGAAACCTGATCTGCTCTTGCCCTAGCATTGAGAGCTATGTTGAGGAGTAGGGTGTTGATGACTATCTGCAATTAAAATTGTGAACGCAACAATTAAGTTTGTGAATAGCTAGATATGAAATAGGCGAACCTTCATGGTTCGCCTTTTTTATTTCTCACTAAATACTTCGAGCGTTCTTTAATCACATAGGTCAATTCGACCATGCTCGGCTTTCATCCGCCTCTTGAGGCTGACGAAATACCCTACAGTTGGTTAGTCACGTACTGCCAACTGTCGGGGCTACCCTCTGCAAGGGGGCTTTTAGAGCAGCTTCATATAGCCCATTATCAATTGGCCTCACAATTCCCAGGTTATGTTCCTTTCATCAGTGGACAGTCACATGTATCTGCACATGAGGTCATACATGAGCACACGATATTACCGGTATTTCAGCCTTTTCTACACCCCAAAACCTATTCCAGCGCATTAGCCAACCTTGAAACGGGGCGTGCCAGTAGTTTACATTCTCGAATGTCGCTGGTAGCCAATAGGATAAACAGTGGCACAGTATTAAGAGCTTGCTCGGCGAGTGTGGAAAACGACGCTAAAACGGTCGGGCGTGCGTGCGTGGCATGTGCAACATCAACTGCCTGCTGGGTGCTTGGTTTGCCTAAAGCACAGCGAACCGCTATTGGAGGTGGCTGTGCAGCGCAGAGACTTAATTTTGCCGAGCGAGATAAACCTTCACCACGATGTAGTGTTGGGGAGCGTGGATGTTCAACTTTCAAGCTTAGCGCATGATGTATGGCGTAGCAGCACCTCTTTACTCGCTTATCAACACATAACGAGTCGCTACCATCATCGGTTGGTAGATACTGGTTTTGCGTCACACATTGGTGCTATTCGCCAAGATAAACTGCGCCACGCATTACGTGCATATTGGGCAACGAGCGCTTCGCCTACGGTACAGCAGTTATTGCTAGACAGCAGTTATCCAGAAACCCTATTCAGGGCCAAGCGGGCCCAGTTTTACCCGTTAAAACATCTATTACTTATTGGTTTGTTGTGGCATTCATGGCGTGAGTTTTGTGAATACAAGCCAAGTAAATGTGTAACCCCCAAGCGTGCAAGTGCCAACGTGTTGAGTGAAAGCGAAACAGATGCCGTCATCCTATATTTGCTTCAACAAGGAAAATCATTACGAGCCGTATCCGAGCAATGTAAGCGAAGCGTTATTTACGTGAAAAAGCTCGCCTTACAAAACAATATCCCCGTTAAAACACGCGCTAAGCGAATATTTGGTTCAGATAGAGCCTTGATTGTTGGGATGCTAAAAGACGGTGCTAAAACGCAGCAAATCGCCAATGAGGTTGATTATTCGGTGGGCGCGGTAGAGCAGGTGCTTTCGCAACATCCAAGCCTTGTAAAAAAACGGCATCAGATGCGTTTTGACGCGCAGTGCCATAAACATCAAAATTGTATTTTACAAGTATTGGCTGAGCACCCGGAATACCATCGCGGTGACTTTCAACGTGAGTGCAGAGCAAGCTACAACTGGCTTTTCAAGCATGATAAAGAGTGGCTTTATAACGTGATGCCTGAGGCTATACCGAGAAGTAAAAGGCGGGGTGGTGTTCGAAACTAAGCCTTGGCTTAGTGATACACTCGGAAGCGCGAAGCGGTGTTGTTGGAGAACTGAAAGTTACGCAAGCGTAAACGTATTACCTCGCCTTTGAAAACACTGTTCCTGTTTTTTTGAAGTTGGGGCAGGTAATATTCCATACTAAGGTGTATTACCGTTAAAGTTCAATAGCTTTTTGATTAAGGGAATAAGCATGACCGAAAAGACAACAGAAGAAAAAGAATACGAAGATAGATTGCGTCGGCGGCTCAAAATTTTGCAGGAGCAAATGAAGCGTGGCAAGGTAAAAATTGCTGAAGGCTTAGATATTGCTGCCAGCCTTAAAGCCGTACACGTAGGGCCTGATGGCGAAGTGAATTTAGATACCGTAGATGGGATCGTTAGAACAATGGCATTGGCTGTTACAGAAATGCATGATCGAGAAGAGCTTAAAAAACTAGCTTCCCTGTCAGAAATTCAAAACTCGTATTTCAATTTCTTTGAACAGAATTTCGGCCACTTTTATAAATTAATGATTGAGCGAAAATTGACACCACATGATGCTGGGAAAGCGGCAATGCAAAGTGATGATTCAATTCGCGAGGTTGTCGAACATCTCGACAAACTTATGGAGTTTATTGGCGAGTTCTGGTCTGAACTTGGAGATATTGCACATGCGCACGTCGAGGATCAACACAACAATATTAAAGGAGTTTTTGGAGGAGATCTTTTCCCTGCACATGATGAAAATATTGCATCAAAATGTGGGATATACACTGACACTATAATATTGCCAGACCCGTTTCTTCGCTCCAAACATATTTTTCAACATTCTAAGCCAGCAGACCAAGCTTATTACATAATTAAGCATGCAATGAATATCCTCCAGTACAAGCTGCTAGCGTGTGCGGAGGTGGATGTTCCTATTGTTGTGGTTTTGCCCGACATCACTGCTATAGAAAAGGAAGAGCGAGAGTTCATTCACGAACTTGGCTTATCTGATTCTTTGAAACACTCAGGAAAACTATTTGGTCGAAAATTTGAGTCAATTGAGGAACTTCTGGATTTTGCTAAAGAGCTAGACACGATTGAAAGAGCTGTAAGTGCCATCAATGATAAATCGAGATTTCTATTTGATACAGAGTGGCAAGGCGATCCGACGAGCCAGTTGGAGCGAGCTATAAATTCACCACACTCTGAACTGATGGGAACAAAGAATCCAGGGCTAATACTTGCTAACCAATCTGTAGGGAGAATGTCTGTTAGTAATGAACTACTAATTAAGTCAAGAAGACTGAAAGGTTCACCCCTAATCGATGCTCCAACATCTTGGCAATATCTAGCATGGAAAATGGAGTATGATGCCCAAGATGTGGAATCAGCCACTAATACCAAAGATCTGCATATTACCAGAGGACTGCAAGACCTTGCTGACGGAGACATGCAGTGGTTGGGCCGAGTTCCCCCTAATGCGCTCATTGATGTTAGAAAGCAAGGTGCTATGGATGAAATAAGGAGTATATTAGGCAAAGGTGTGCATGAATTGACTTCGAGCAACCCTAACAACTTTCATCGCACTAGGGACCAGATTTTCGACAACATAAATGAAGCATTTGAAGGTCATAAGGCTAACATTAAGGCCCTTAGGTCAAAGCAATGGAAATTTGCTGGCTCAGATATAGGCTCTTGGCTTGTCACGGGCACTTTGGGAATTACTGCCGCTGCGACTGGAGCTCCTATATGGGCTTTAGCTGCGTTAGGAGCAGACCAAGTTCTTGGGGCTCCAAAGTTAAAGGAGATACCCTCTTCAATTAAAGAGCTAATTAACGAAAACAAGAACATAAATACGTCGCCAGTTGGTATGTTGTTTAACGTAAACAAACGACTTAAGTAATAAATTCAGCTGACTTCGGTAGTTGCGATGTAAAAAACGCCGTTCTTGAGTGTTATAATGACTCATTCGCTTGGTATTAATTTTTATGAATCAAAGGGTTGCCGTCGATGAATTCAGAGTATTGCAAAATACCTTCTGCTAGCTTTATTAATAATGTTATTAGCAAGGAGTTGGCTTTAAATATTAAGATAGAAAACGTCGTAAGCCAAAAAATGGTAGCGTGGAACCCTGAATTTGAAGAAAAATACAGTACATCAGCAGACCTATCATTTCGGGAGGCGCTAGGCAATTTTTATCAAGGTATAGGTGTGTATATGATTTGGGAAGTTGTGGAAAATATAGTTTATGAAAATAACTACAAATTAGAATGTGTTTATGTTGGTAAAGGTCATGTTGAAGATAGAATGCTCGTGCATAAGAAAAAAATGAGCTCAAACCAATGTGATTTTTTTATATCATTTTACGAGTGTGAAAATAGGATTGCTAAGTACCTAGAACAAGTGATTTTAGACTTTTATCCGACTCGGCTTAATAAGGCCGAAAACACAGCAAAGACCAATGTTAATAATGAAAAATTATATGCAATAATCGACTCTGATGAAGCATGGTTCGGAGTTGGTCACGAATCTGCCTGCAAATACGCATCAAAAAATAGTTAATAAATTATCTAAACGGAAAATTTACAGTGGAAGAGCGCTCCTTTAGTACAAAGAAGGCTTTGTAGTAATAACGTGAAAATATTGACCCGATAAATAGTCTTGGTTTTATTCACAAATTTGATTGTTCTTATCCAGTTGGTTGAATATGACAATTGAAGTTAACAACTCTAGTGTATAACCAGAGGCGAGCTTAGGTTCGCCTTTTTATAGCAAAGATATTACTTCTGGAATTCAGCTGTGAGCGGAGGGGCTGTTTCGAAAATGCGGGGTAGGGACTGTAGAAATAGTTGAGAAAGCCCATTTACAGCCCGAGCTGTCCACCGATAAAGAGGACAACCCGGCGCTTGTGCAGTACTTAAACAACAATTATTGTCAAATACGGCAGCTAGACGACAGGTACTACTACAAAAGATAAAGTGAAAAGTAGTATTGGTGCACACGAAGGAGATACTCGTCACCCCAACAAATGACTGGTGACACTTACCAAAAATTAACTGTGATACATGTATGCAGCGTGGCAGTTTATAGCCAAGTGAAAGCAGCGAAAAAAATTGTAATTAACCGACATAGAGGAAGATATTCTATTCAGGCGGCACGCTGATGGGGGCTAGCCTAGTTTTTACTGGTACGGCAGCAAGTGGGGAAAGGTGCGGTTGTTGGTTGACTTGTAGTACCCCACTAATTTAATGTGTTGCATATTGTATATTATTTGTGCATAATGCGCGCCCTGCTTTTAGATAGGACAAGTCCAATGGCTCTCGTTAAAGATATAGTTAAAAGCGCTAAGCTAGATAAAAATTACGGTTCCAAGAGGAGAGGAAATCCTAGGAATTCTGACAACTTCATCGGTTCTGGTGACCGTAGGTCACGTCGCGCGAACAGTTCTGATAGCCAACAAGAAGAAAAAAGAGTACAGTTTAGCTACTACGTTGGTTTGGAATAATACTAGAAGTATTTTAAATGGATTTAAAAAACGCCCAAATGGGGTATTTAAGGCTTCGCTTAAAATCTGCGGGCGACGTAGAACTCGAGCTAGATGAAAACTTCGATGAAATAATAAATAGTTGGAATTCGTCTACTCGTGTATCACCAATTTTTTGGTACACGGAAACTTCAGAGGGCGCGGAATTTCCCGTTCAACTCAAGAAATTTATTCTATTTGCTGGCCCAATTTACCCCCCAAAACTCTTCCAGCACGTACCACTATCTGAAGATACAGATTTCTATCTGACCTATGGCATATATAACTGTATCGTAACTACAAACGATGAGCTACTGCTAGAGCAGATTGAAGGTTTTTTAGCGTCTAACAATGTGGCTTATGAGAGGTGGAAGGCCAATAGCGGTTATTATCCCACATCGAACATAATACAATCGCTAGTTCACGGTGTAGAAACGTCTTCGATAAATGAATTGCTTTCTGGTCTTTATCGACGAAGTGTTGGTGATGAAGTTAGTGTTGAGTTATCGGAATTTACTGCTTTGGCTGCTTCTGCGATTAATAGAGCGAGTATTTATCGTGAGGATATTTTTGCTTCATTGACAAAACTAATAAAAATGGTTGAAGCAGAGGTACTATCAGGTTTGGCTGAAAACTCGGTCGAATCCGTGAACAACTACCTAACCAAGGCAAATGCAGCGCTTTCGCGTTTTGCTTCTCAAACATTCTCGGGAACTTTCCCAATTCCACATACTGAATGTCATTTTTGGTGCCATTCACTTTTAGGGACTGGCTTAGCAAACTATGGCCTTTTCAACTTTGTAAGTGAAATAGACTCAGTGTTAACTGAAAACAGCTTGTCATCGAAACTAATCGCTGCTGCAAAACTGACTGGTAAGAATGCGCCTGATTTAACAAGAAAAGAAAACTCAAAAATCCCATTTTGGGAAGAAACATCTAGCCAACTAACTTTAAAAACTAGCGAATCGTCACATCTGACTACATTACCATACTATTCAGGCCGCGATGGCTTTCTGAGCGAACACAACTTCATTAGTGCGCCCTTAAAAACAATTAATAAGTGTGCAAATGAAAAATGGAGTTTGCTTACACTGACCCATGAACTATGTCATATAGCAATGAAAGGGCCGCTTTCAATGCTTTTACCAATTAAAGACTTCGATATTGATGAGTTTGAATATGGATATGACGATGCATGGGAGTTAATAGAGCAGCAAGGTAAAAATAATGACCTACTGAGCCGTATTCGCGAGGTTTTCTTGAAGTCTATAGTTGGTTACCACCAAAAAACACCAAGTAAATCTATTGGGAAAGGAAAAGAGCGCTATCAATATGCTAGTGTTAACACTATCGAAGAGCTTATAGATATTATTGAATATGAAAGTAAGGACATTGAAGAAATTTTAGTGCATATACTCGATTATTTAATATTCTACGCAGGTGATGAAAAAAGGTACATTAGGGGTATATGGAGTACTTGGGCAGTCGTTCCTGATGCTTTCAATAAAATAGAAGAGTATTTGATTAGAACAGTAAGCGCTTTAATAAGCGCTAAATTAGCAAGTCATAGCAAAAATAGCTTTGAAGATATTAAAGCCATACTCAATAGGGAGTTAGCGTCATTAAAAGACGACGACTTTGGTTATATTGACGAAGCAAAAAAAATAATTGAAGCTCAATGGGAGCAAATAGTCGTAACAGTAACTTCTCTCATCCCTATAATAAAGATCTGTAGATTTATCTTATATGATAGTAAATACAGGGATTTTTATCCAAAAGATGTAATCAATAAATCGGATTATCCTAAATTAGTTCTAGGTCAGAGAAAAATACCTAACTCAATTGATTTTATTAATTTTGCAATGACAAACAACAAAACAGTTGATGTCGAGTCATATTATATATTGACCTGCTTAGCTTTTTGCTTGGAGGCTTAGCGATGTGGACTGGTAATGTCTATTGGGTTCCAAAAAAAAATCAAAAAGAATTTGAGGGCGAAGATTTTCTCAAATCAAAAAAGATAAAAAAAGAGAGTCGCGTATCTTCTTCCTGGCGAATCTACACTTACATATCTTCAGAGCCTCTTCTTTTGCGAGACAAAACTGATAAAGCAGCGCCATATGAGTACATGTTTGCAATATCTATTTCAGAAAATAATAGAATGGTAATTGTTTCACAATATGCAGTCGTGTTGGAAAAATTAAAAGAAATATCTCCATTTTCAAAGGTTTGCAGAGCTGCTAACTCAGTTCACTATAAGGTAGATGACTTTGTAAAGTTTTATAGTGAAAGATATCGTGCCTTCCTGTCTGAACCTGAAAATAAAAGTGACGTTTTAAGTGTAAAGGTGCTAAAAACTGATGCACAAATAAAAGAGATTGGCCATGATCTTGATTCTATTTCATTATCAGGGAAAGACTTAGTTACATCTAAGATTTTCAGAGAGACGATAAACGTATCCTTTTACACTTCGGTTACGTTAGACTTTACCGATAATAAAAGTGTCAATCTGACAATAAGGAATAACGGTAAAATACTTTTGTCAGACATTTCACCATCTAACTTTTATTACATAAACCAAATTCTATCGATACTTATGCAGCATGGCTTTGTAGTTGAGGACCTATTATGAGTTCATTTCTTTCAGCGGATGATTGGGAATTAGAATCTAATCAGATCGACTTTTTGGGTGAGAAGATTGCAGCAGGAAATATTACTATTTTCCTTGGAGCAGGCGCTTCATATGACTTTAAGTTGCCGAATTGGGATGGGTTGATTAATAATATGGCTAAAGAGTGCGCTATAGATTACGATAAGAAAGAGCTGTTGAAGAGTGCAAGTAAGATAAAAAAAGAAATCACTTCCCAAGGTAAAGACTTTATTGATGTACTTCATAGAGCAATATACAAAGAGTATGAAGATGACTTTGGAAAACTGAGGGGCAGTCATACGCTTAATTCTATTTACGCTACAATAGCTTCAGCGAAGAGAGCAAGTGCACAAGTCGTAGTAACTCTCAACTATGATGATGTAATAGAAACTTTCTTGAGGTTTCATGGCCTTATTGTTCAAAGTATTTATCCAGGATGTCTAGTCAAAGAAGACGCTGACGTATATGTCTATCATCCTCATGGATTTGTTCCTTACAATATAAAAAGCGCAGTGTCTAAGCCAGAAGAAATTGTTTTAACTCGCGCTGATTATATTAAAATCTTCGCAAATACAGATAGTGAGTGGGATATTTTGATATTGGAACGATTAATAACTTCAACTCCAATTTTTGTCGGGCTAGGTGAGGATGACCTTAATTTGCTAAGATTGTTTCAACGATTGACTGCACATGATAAGAGAACCAGAAGTTCACCTTACATAGGGATCTCCTTTAAGAAAAACAGAAGTGATGAAACTGAAGATGCTTGGAACGAAAACAATATTTATTGTAAGGAAGTAGAAAACTACGAGGATGCAATTGCAAAATTTCTTTATTCATGTTGCCAAAAAAGCGCTGAAATAAGAAAGATTTAATGGACTATTTTGAATTAGAATATAGAGAGTATAAACGACCTGTACTGCCCACTGTGTCAGTCCTTACTTCAATATTTTTATGTTCAAGTGATGAGTTATTTTTGCGCTTCATATGGAAAAATCGAAGTAGCGATAAATTATATAGTCGCTGCATTTAGTAACGTCCTGTATGGCTCCAAATTGCGGTACAAAAGCATCATTTTTGCACCCGGAAAAGTCTGCTTGTTAGGGTACGCCAAAATCTTATAGTTAATTGCGGGCTCAGTAATGCAGGCAATGACTTTGACATTAATTTTTCTCACGTTTCTCACTTTGGCAGTATAAAATTTACGTTCAAGCCTCAGTACCCGCCCCATGCTGCGTTAATGGTCTGCCCCGCCACTCTTTTGTAATAACGTTCTCGAGGAAGAGTATATGGAGGCAACTATTCAAGTTTAGTGCACTTCTTAAAACGCTGAAAGAACGTTACCGCCTTCGTTTTGGTTTGCTTTTGCATTTGTCGTGTATAGATATTTGTGTGAGTAACTGTGGTGCCCTTGGTAAGGATTGGTAGCCTTGAGTACAGATGCTTTTATGGTTAGTCTACTGGCTTTTAAGAATGGAAACTCATTGAGTCAAGGTCCGCTCTCGTACCCAGCAGCCGTCAGGCTTTGAAAACATTAACTGAAGTGATTGGCACAAAAAATGTTCAGGGCAATGTAACAATTCGGTTTCTATAGGTGTGTGATTCATAGAGATCGTTTCAATATACTATGAGTCTATGAACAAAGAAATTAAACAGCGTTTACAGTGGATTAAGTTTTACGAAGAGACCAATGATGCGGGCCTAGTTTGTCGTCGGTGTGGAATATCTAGGCCCACTCTTCGAGAGTGGTACAAGCGATACAAAGAAAAAGGACTGGTCGGTCTACAGGACGTTTCTAGACGCCCGCACAGCTCCCCGAACACTAAAATTAATAATCGAATTGAAGAGTGGATTCTCAAACTCAGAAAAGATAGAAAACTTGGTGCCAGAAGAATTCAAAATGCGCTTCTTCGCGAGCTTAATTTTCAGCTATCGCTTGCTTCAATTCACAAAGTGCTGACCAAACATGAAGTAAAACCAATAGTTTTTCAGCGGAAGAAAAAAGACTTCATTCGATGCCAAAGGCCGATTCCAGGTGACCGAGTTCAGATGGATACATGCAAAATCGCTCCCGGGATTTATCAATATACTGTTGTTGACGATTGCTCTAGATATCGCGTGTTAGACGTTTTTAAACGCAGAACAGCAGCGAATATTCTAACCTTCATCGATAAGGTAATAGAAGAAATGCCATTCCCGATACAGCGAGTCCAAACTGATCGCGGAACGGAGTTTTTTGCCGAGAAAGTACAGCTCAAATTGATGGAGCATGGCATTAAATTTCGCCCCAATAAGCCAGGCTCACCTCACTTAAACGGCGAAGTTGAAAGGTCACAAAGAACTGACAAAGAAGAGTTTTATTCGACCGTTAATTTGGATTTGGAAGAACTCAAAAATGAAACGTTACCTGAGTGGCAGCATTACTACAATTGGCAACGCGCTTACGGCTCATTCAAAGGTAAAGCTCCAATGGATGTAGTATGTGAACGCCTTGAAAAAACACCGCTTTGGGAGGACGTTCACGCTAACTACGAAACTGAAAATGAGCGCATTCAGCTATCGAATTATCAGCGTGATCTTCAACTGCGAAAAGTGAAATGATGTCTATGAATCACACACTATAGGTCATTCTCTCTTCATACCCCAAATACCACCATCCATCACAAGCATCTTAACCAACCCGCTTTCATCGTCATTCTCAAAACGAACACTACTCCCATTCTTAGCAAAAAATCGACCGCCGCCCTCATGAAAATACTCTTCATTTTCAACATAAGGTAAGGCATTAAGCACAAATCCATGGGCTGTTTTTTCTAGCGCCACATCAACACTCACAGGGTTAGTTACCACGTAGGTTCCAATGTATTTACTTAATTCCTTTTGGCTTATGGGTACTAACTTCCTAACCTCAGCTTCCGAGTAGCCTACGTTTAACGCTTCTTTCAAGCGTATCTCTAGTTCAGTTATTAACTGCCTACCGTTGTTGCCGTTCGTCATAATGGCGTAGCCGTTGCCGGTATCTAGTTCAAGGTAT
>MDTC01132889.1_pt1 | contig 10957 bp, 24 predicted proteins | sample 811181 | NCBI WGS metagenome assembly MDTC01 (sample SAMN05326644, study PRJNA326480) | marine metagenome | isolation source: seawater | place: Pacific Ocean: North | collected 2011 | reverse complement strand
GAAACCAGGCGACTTTTTACAAATCGGTTTGCATCTTTTCTATAAGCTCTTTAACCAAATGTTGATTCTCTATATTGGGTTCAAGATTTATCAAAGGTTGTCCAGTATCTAACTCAGTATAAATAGATATCTTATGAGGAGAATGCATCCTATGACCTTGCGGAAGTAGTTCTAAGTCTTCCCAAACAAGTGTATCCATAACATCTCTAACAAATCCCCACCTTAAAACTCTCATATAGTCTTGTATTCTTTTTTTTAAGACTCTGTTATTACCTGCTTTATTGTTTTGAGGAAATAGTTTGCAGTAGTATTCGTTACGATTGTATATTTCAATTAGAACATTTATGTCACAAAACTTTGTTTCAAGGTGTCCCCATCGAGCATTATGTGACTTTGCTCTATCCTGTAGGAATTTAAGCGTCTCTTGGTCCATTAGAGAAGATAAGTATAAAGAAAGATAGGAGTATTTTGTTCAAATGAAGCGCCTATATAATTAAACTCTACATACTCCACGGCTTGCTCAATTGCCTCTTCCTCTAGGGCCTCCCTACTATTGACGTCTATCTTATCAACAAAGTCTGGGTCTGATATAAAAGATTCAGCAAGTATCTTAACCATTTTTCTTGCATCATAAACAGCAACTGGATTTTCAAAACCCATTCTTGTGCCGTAACCTAGGTAAGCTTCAGTGAACTCTTCAAAGATTATTGCTTCGGGGTTGACATCATTTAGTTCCCAGTATTTGCTTTCACTCATATGACATTCCTTATAAACTCTGCAAGTCTAGCTCCATCACTACCGAGGTCTGAGGAATTTTTAAGCCACTTTAAAAACCTAGCCCAGTCGTCTCTTTGACCTTCGTTATCAAACTTAATTGAAACTTTTAATGGGTCAGTCTCTGTATCTGTTTCTAGTTCCTCTTCTAAACGGTCAACATCTTCTAATAAGTTTTGTAAATCTTCAGCATCATAACCAATACCTTCTAAGGTTCCTGTCTTTACAGCTATATTCTCTAATAATTCTTTGAGTTCTGGTGCTTCCCATCCGCCTAACTCTACTAATCTGTTGTCAGCAATTAGATAAGCGTCTGCTTCATCGTCTGATTCAAACTCAATACCAGTAATAACTGGTACAAACCAATTAAATAAATCATCCATTTTAATTCCCTTCGGTGGACTTTGTTTGTCTAATTGATACTTCTGTCTTAAAGTCTCAATTCTTCCGTGTCCTCCTACAAGTTTACCAGTAGCTTCATTGCGAATTATTGGAGCAACAAAACCAAACCTGTCCATTGAAATGTGAAGAGTACCAATATCGTGTTGCTTTGGATTAACATCAGCTCCAACTATCTCTTTAATATTTATGTATTGTATTTTATGTTCCATCTAAACCTCTCTTAGGGTAAGGAAGAAATAAATGTTCCATTAACTTCTTCAAATTCCTGTTCGTTTTTTTGTCTGATATGTAGTGAACATACCTATGCTTTTCAACTTGATAGGTAAATTCTGCTTGAGGATATTTAGCTAGGATATCAGCTTTTCTTTGAGTCCCGACCTTAGCCCTCATAGCTCTACTTCCGTACAACTTACCATCTATTCTAACAGCAAACCTTTTACGGTTACCCTTTACATTAGGATTATTTTGTCTCATTGACCCTATATAGTTCCAATTAAGCGACTGGTAAATAGTTCCTATCTCTCCCGCCATGGGGTCTACAGTTGCAGTTACAGCTTCTACTCCTAGCTTTGCAAGTTCTTTTGTTGCTCTAGATATAAACCAAGAGTTTGAATTAGGTGGACACCACCATTTATTGACACCTCTGTTTAAAAGTAAGAAGTTATCTTTATGTAATCCAAATTTGTCCCAGTGTCCTAGGTTAATAGAGTATTCTGGCCCGAAGCATAAAACACCACCTAGTATTTTTCCGTGTTCAAACGTTTGGAAATACATACCAAATCTATGAGTCGTGATAGCCGCCATATTACCAAGGTACTCGTATTCCTCAATAACTTCTTTAGCTGTCTTGTAGTCTATGGGTTCTATCCAAGCAGTTTTTAAAGCTTCATCTGATAATGGTTCAAATAAACCTTGCTCTTCAGCTTGTTTTTCCAGTCTTCTGTTGTACTGGTGGCAAATACCCACTTCGATACCGCTCAATTCTGTCATTATAAATCATTCTCTTTCTCGTGTTTGGGTTCTTAATCTCACTTATTGGGTCCGACTTTACTGGCTTTTCTTTTTTACGATGTATGTACAGAGCTGTTATTCCAACTGCTACGTCATACTTCAAACCAGTCTTATCTTTATTCTGATAAGACCTTTCTATTTGAGACTTTGTGAACTTACCTTTACCAAATTCAAAGATATCTTCAACACTTATTCCCACTTCCCTACATACTCTTTTTACATGTATAGGATTTATAAGTGATATTTTTTTCATTTTAGGAATGTCTTTTTTGTACTTTGGATTATCAATAATCTTACTAGCTATGTATAAATCCCATACTCTCGTCCTTTGGTGAGTTCCACTTTCTCTTAATTTTCTAATGTGATACTTTGAAAGTCCACTCTCTGCTTCTAAATCTATATCAATAATTTCTAACTTATCAAATAAAGTTTTAAAACCAAGATGTGTTTTTTCTAAAGAGTAAATCTTTATCATGTCATCGTATACTGGTAAATCAGCATACTTTTTGTAATAGCTATACACTAAAGTTCCTTCCTAATATCTATGTTTAACATATCATTCAATGGTAATTTGCCTGTATGCTTAGCCCAGTCCATTATGTTGTCTTTAAGCCAAACTTTAGTTCTACCACCATTTATTATCCAGTCTGGTTCGGGTAGATTCTCCCTTTTGACCATCATTGATACGTGCGTTGTAGGCACTTGCAAAATCTTTGCGATTTCACTTACGCCTACAATGCTCGGTTTTTCCCCGTTAGAAAGGGGCATCGTTTGGTGCCACTTGTTGGGTGTTAGCTACTGGAGCGGGTACATTTTGTTGTGCCGCTGGAGCAGTCTGAACTTGTACGTTATCTGTACTTACACTGTTACTGGCTTGAGCCATACCTGTGCAAACAGCGTACTTGGTTGATAAACCAATTTCGTCTGCAACGATTGTCACTGATGTTTTTTCGTTGTTATCTCCATATTGAGAAACTTCAAGTTTACCAGTTACAATAGCTCTTACAGACTTTCTTCCTTGATTAGCCACGGATTTCATCCATGATTCAAAAAGGTTGGTTGCTTGCTCTTGAAAGCATATTACAGAGAACCATGAAGATTCTTTTTCCTGTCCCATACTTACAGAGAGTCTAGCTTTTAAGTAGCTAGAACCATTCTTTGCTTCTTTTATTTCAACATTGGTAAGATTCCCTACCGCTGTATATGCATTATTAGTTGCCATTATCTATCTCCTAACTTATTCTATGTCCATTATTGGCTCGAACACATACCCAAAATTTTCAAGTAGTGCCATGCATGCGTTTTCTACATCACTCAACTGGAATGCTACGATTCCATCTGACCTGCCGTCTGGCATGTTGACGTAAACAAACGGTTTAGACAGAGAACCAATTGATTTATGATTCTTGTCTGATTGCTCTTTAGCTTTATAAAAAGGGCGAGCAAACTGTACGTGTTGCTTACCCGCTTTAACTTCGTACCGAGCATTACCTTTCCAATTTTCTTCATCGGAGTCAGCTCCTCTGAATTTATTGTTAGGTATTTTTAGTTTTTTCATAGCAGCAACTTGCTTACGCTTGCCTTTGCTACGACTCCTGCGGTTAATACAAGTACGACATTTACACTTACGCTTTTCTTCGTCTGTGTTGGCGCATTTGCCCGCAGCATTTTTTTTACTATTAGGTTGTCCAATTCCAGATTGACCCGAAAATCTATTAGCCTTGTATTCGTCCCAAGACTCTTTTTCGGGGTCCCATCCTCTTCTAGCCATCTAGTACAATTCTCCCATCATCTCCAAGACTTGTACCGTTAGGTAGGTCTTGAGAATATTTTAATTGAGCTGTAATCTTTTCAATACGAGCTTTATCGTATTTCTTAGGTTGTATATTTTCCCAGTTGTTTGCAAGAGATTGTGGGTTCAAGGCTACCTTATCACCATATTTTTGTGAATAGGCCGCACAAGCTGTCATCGTAAGGAGCTTGTATTGGTCTATAGGTATGCCAGTTTCTTCATAGATACCAACTAATCTTTTGATACCTGTCGTCCACTTGCCTGCATTGACCTTATCTCCTTTAGGAGCAGTTCCAATAAATTCTTCAAAGGCATCCCAAATCTCATCGTTAGGTGTTCTTTTTCTGCCATTAGCAGCAACACCCAACTCAAAGGTTTCAACAACTTCTGTCTCAACAACCTCTTCTTCAACTACCATAGTTGATGGAGCATTGACACTTAATTGATAAATGTTACTAACCCACTTGTCTTTTCCATTACTTTTTTTAAAGACTTTAATTATTTCTAAGTCAGTAAGTTCTTTCAAGTATCTTTGAACACTTCTCGTGCTCATGTTTGCACGTTCAGCTAGTAATGCTTGTGATGGAAAAGCTTCCATCGTATTGTTATCAGCAAAACTAGCTAAAGCGAAATATGTTCTAATGGCTTTGTCAGATAAAGTATTACCTTTAGCATCTTTAAAATTTAAAAGCCAATTAGGCATCCTAGTGAAGTTAACTTCCCATTTAACTAAGAAGTTATCCGACATTAACCTAGCTCCTTGAGGTCAACATTATATTGTTTAGATAATGCTGTATCAAGAAAGTAGTTTTCTTGTGACCATAGATGTAGAGCTACACCAACTTTGGAAGAGGCTCTTTTAAAAGCATCGGATTCCATTTTTTTGATTTGCTCTCCTACAGACTCACCAGTATTTTGTGGTGTACCTGCTCCAGAAACTGTAACCTCTTTGCCATCAAGGGTAACTGTTAACTTACCTTTAACTGCAACTGGTACATCTTCTGATTTAATGATTTCAAAATCCCAATCATAAGGTCCAACTACCTGTAATAGTCTTTCTGAAACGCTTGAATGGGGAACATAACTTTCTGTTCTGCCTCCGCCCATCTGACGTTCTTTAATAAATTTACCAGTAAATTGTTTACTGAGTCTGATTAAGTCTGTTGGCATTGTGCCATCAGTTTTAGTTGTATCGTCCATTGTTCTCCAATCGTAATGCTTGCTAAGTATAACAAGCTAGTCTGACATTTCTTGTCTTTAATTAAAAAAAGCATAAAGATAAATACGTTTACCTTCGGCTTCGTCTTGTGTTCTTATTGCAGCATTTAAGTTACTATACTTTTTCTTTGCATAATTGGCTTGAGCTGAAATAGCCACTCTTCGTTTTTCTATATTGTTTAGTTCGTCCCCTATGAAATCTTCATAGTGTATAACAAACGTTTTACCCCTGTTGTTAAGTAATTGGTCAATGACTTCATCAGTAAATATAGAAGATGTTCTACCAGAACCTTTTCTATTCGATACTGGTATATCACTTACCTCGTATGGTGTTATTACCATGTTGTACCTCCCAGTTATATTATTAACCTTAAGGTATTTCTCTAAATAATGCAAGTTATTTTTTCAATAAAATAATTACTAAATCTTATTTTCTAAATACTTATGGTGTACAATAGAGTATGGCTGATATATTTGAACAAAGATATAACGAAGATTGTGTAGTTTGCGGAGGAAATCCGTGTTTATCAGACTGTCCAGAATTCTTATTAGATAATGATATAGATGACATCAAACCCATAGCGAGTCTATTTGAAAATTATATTATTGACAATGACATACTTAACAATGAACTAACAAATCAAATAGGCAATCACTTCATGATTATTGCAGATGCACTTTTAAAAGCTCAGAAAGATTGGGAGAGCAAAACTTATATGAATAGACTTCAAGAAGTTATAGGTAATTTTCATTTCTATGCAGATTTTACAGAGACCTTGAACGACGCTGGAGCTTTTGATACAGTAGAAGAAGTAATTGAATATATAAAAAACCCACAGATGTTTGATAAACTTTATAACTTTTGGCACGAACTAGGTAATCCTTCTTCACAAGATGAAATGTTTACATTATTCAGAGAAAGAGTTATAGACTACAAGAACTTGCAATAACCTAATAGATACCATATGATGAAGTTATGGATATCTTTGAACAATATTTCGATAAACAATTAAGTTACACCTATTACAAGTACGAAAACGAATCTTGGTATGAAAAAGGTGTTGACTCTCTTGTCTTGAATCAAGAGATGTTACCTTACTATATATTTGAAATGATAGAAGAAGAGCCAGACGATTGGTTATATTTCCCAATACTTAACAGAGAAGGTGAACGACATAGGTTCCTTGACTCTCAAGCAGATTTTATTTTCTATTTTAAGAAACACACATCAAAACTATATTCTGGTGAACCTTCAGCTCTTAGGGCAAGAATAATAGAGCTGTGGCAAAAAGAAGGTGCTAAATATTACAATGCTAATCTTATTGAACTTTCTAATGACTTTAAGTATGTAGCTTTTCCTAAAGAAGAATTTACTGACCTACTTTCAGAACACGAGATGACGCCCGCAGTTTTACATTTGTTAAAAAATTATGGTAGCTTGACAAACCTAGATGGTTTACCATAGTATGGAATTAACACAGAGAGGGAGACACAATGATAGATACTAAAAACAAAACAATTAGTAGAAAGACTGAACGAGAATATAGACCATCATATGCAGTGACACATGTACCAGTGGCTAGAGCAAATGCTGCTAAAGCAACTAAGTGGGAAGGCCGTAGATATTTAGGCCGTACTACAACTGGTGGGGACGTATGGATTAACTTTCTTATAGAAAGAGATTCTACAAAGCCTAGTGCAAATGTAACATTGAAAATATGGTCGTCAGCAAGCTTAGATAGACTTAGAGAAGACGGAGCAAAGTTAGCTGATTGTCGTGTATCTTTTGGTACGGGCAAACCTATGGACAGAGACTTAGAGTCCTATCTAAATGACAGAAATAATACACATGGCAAAGTTACTGAACGTACACTTGATTATCTAGAAGAGGTTATCGGTAAATGTTCACTGACTAATCCAAGACGTTCACAGTTTTGGGCTGTTGCCAATCTTATTTTTGTTGGTACTTATGACGATTGTAAAACATTTACTAAAAGATTCACACTCACAGAGTTGTTACGTGAGTGGAATATTAAGGAGAACTATTCATAATGAATGAGATTATTGCTTTTCAAAGTTATGTATTAGAGTCTGCATATAGAGTAAACAGTATTACATTAGAGCATTACGTTACTAAATCAGTAAATATTTGGGAAGACGAAAACATGCATATAGATGCTGTTCTTTTGTTGATGGGACACATACAAAAAAATAGAAAGGCTGTTAAAAAATTCCTAGATGATGATTTATTTTGGAAAAACCTTGAGGTATCAATAGATGCGGGATTGATTACTGAAGAGGGACTCATTACAGATAAAGGTGTAGATTTTTCTGCAAGAATGGGTTTTGATACCCTTACTTCAGAAGAAGAGTGATTAATATAGTACAGTGATACTATAATCACTCACACGGGCGTGAATGGATAGACTTATTGTGGTTGCGGGACAGTAATTACGAAAAGTAACGAGGGTTCGATTCCCTCCACGTCCACTAAGGCAAACGGAAGTATTATTTAAATAATGGTGTATTTAGTGTACTGTTTGCCTTTTAGTTTGAATACATGGAGATATTATGAATGAAATAGATAAAAAATTATATAACGAATTTGGTCGTGATGTTTATAGAAATAAATGGGACAAAGACGGCAAAGAGGCCAAGGCGGGGTATAGAGCTGAAGATTTATTTGCGGCATCTGCCTTAAAATATTATCCCGACTTAAAACCTTCTACTGAAGAAGAAAATATAAAAGACCACATAGATTTTAAATGTGAAGGTTTAGGTACAGTAGATGTTAAAGCAAAGAAGCAATCTTTTGACGAAGGTCTTATATGGATAGAGTTAAAAAATGTTATAGGAGAAGATGGTTGGCTTTTTGGTAATCAAGACAGAATTGCTTTTGAATGGAATGACCACTTTAGAATAGTCCGAAGAGACTGGTTACATACTAGAGTCGGTGACTTGTTAGATAAGGCTAAACCAGTAAAGCATAAGAGCAGAGCTTTATATAACTATTATGACAGAAGTCAGTATGGGAATAAAGACTTGCTCACACAAATAACAACTCAAGATGTTTACTTTGTTACTGAAAGCACTATTGATTTTGCTACAGAACAAGAAGTAACCCAATATAGAGAATCAACATTTGGTTAAAGAGCTTATAGAAAAGATGCAAACCGATTTGTAAAAAGTCGCCTGGTTTCTGGGCATACCAATTGGGAAAAGTCGCCCTGGTTTTTGGCCTTACTTAATAGCTTATATATACCCTTCTGCATTTTTGGGCATGGGCAGTTCTCCCCTTTTCGATGCTGGGGGCTACACTCTTTCGAGTGTAAAGCTTTCTCTTCTTTCCTATTAGCTTTACTTTTTCCTTATTCAGTTGTTAATATAAGTGTATGGAAAAGGTCTAACCATGTCAAGTATTAATATAGAAATAACCATATAGAAATAATCATTTATAATTTGCATATAGGAAAGGTTTTCCGTACTATAAGAGTATGAAAGAAAATAAAATAAACGATAGTTATCTTCATGATTGCTCATGGTGTAGTGAAAGAAATTTCAAATTACCATGGTCACTTCAAGGAGAATGTAAACAGTGTAATGACTGGTTTCATTTCTACGCTAAGCGTATGGGTGGAACTGACATTATGCCGATAATAGAAAAAGTAAAAATAGTTAGAAAGAAAGAGGTTGCTAATGCAAACTAAAACAGACGGGAGCCGTACGGTTCCAGACGTGGCCGACTTAGAAAGAAAAGACTATAAGGACGCGAATGCGACCGTATACAGTGGAACCACTGATAAGGGTAACTTATTCGCTATGGGCTTTCTAGGAACGTCTAAGAAGAGAAGATTTGCTTACTCTTTTCCTACAGAAGAGAAGAGACAAGAGCACATCTCACAATGGTTAGAGAGACTTGAGAGTAATCGAAAGGAACTTAATGACCGTAAAGCAAGAGCCGAGGCCGAGGCCGTAGAGTTCGCTAAAACGCTTAAGGTTGGAGACATCTTCCATTGTGGATGGGGTTACTCCATGACTTTAAATGATTTCTATCAAATAGTAGAGATTACTAAAAGCCGTAAGAGTGTTAGAGTTAGAAAACTTAAAAAGTTTATGACCGAGAGCGACGGATATGGACAAGCGGGCATGCAATCATGTATTAAAGATGATTTTGCTACTGACCACGTAAGCACTCATAGAATACAAGATGGAAGTATTAAGATTAATACTTATGCATGGGCTAGATTGTGGGACGGAAAGCCACAAACTTACGACTCATACGACTGATTCGAGAGGGTTAGAACAGAAATGTTCTAGCCTTTTTGTTTTAAATTTCTAGCATTTTTGGGCAGGGGGTGTTCTGCTCTTTTTGAAGCTAAGCCCTACTCAATCCCATCTATTAACTTGTATAATACTATTGTATGGAAATAGTCGTACCTTGTCAAGTATTAAAGTAGGTTTTTATTTAGAGTGATTATTTGACATGTATATATGGTTTCCATACACTTGGAATATAAGACGAAAGGAAGACTATGAACGATAAATTAAAAAAGTATATTAACGACTTAATTAAAGAGACTCAAGAAGACCTTGACCGTGATAGAGAAAAAATGTCTATAGAAGATATTTACTATGACGAAGGTTATCTTAGTGCTCTTACTCTTCTAATAACTATGGAAGAGTTAGCGTGAAGATACAATTAAAAAATAGAGACTTTAAAAAGTTACTAAGGTTCTTTGACGAGAACCCTAGTTGGCTTGGAGATTACTCAAGCAAAGATTCAAATGGCGAGTACATCACGTATGTACAAGTTTGCGAGATTGCTTGGGCTTGTATAAGAGAAAAAGAAATGGGAGTTAAGTAATGGAAGAATTATTAAAAAAAATGTCTTCTTTGAGAAAAGACTGTATAGAAGAATTCGAAGAAGATAACGAGGGTACGCCTTGGGCTGATACATGGGATTGGGAAGATGACCCCAGTTTTTATAGAGGCCTAGACCGTGGTGTTGAGTTAGCTATGGCCATAGTGTACGAAGTATTTGAAAAGGAAACTAATGACAGTAAATGAGTTAATAAGGATGTTACAGCAATGTAACCCCGATGCAGAAGTACGAGTTGCAGAGATTGTTGATGACGGTGGTCCGAACTATTGGGTTACCATAGTCGATTCAAGAGAAGACGAAGTTCTAATTATAGGAAAGGAATAATAATGACAGTTAAAGAAATAGTAGAAATGTTGCTAGACGGAGACGTTAAAGCAACTGATTCGCTTTTTATCCGAGTGTTTAACGAAGAGGGTAACTTCTTTGAGTTAAAGGCCGTGGATTCTATTGGTACTATGACTAATAACGGTTTAGATATATTTGTTAAATAAGCTTGACAAGGTATATCAGTTTCCATACACTTAGTTATATAAGGAAATGAGGAATAAAATGAATATGAATCAAAGTTCAATCGACGTGAAAGACGTCAAATTGAATATGACTTTATACTATGACAAGAAAAACATTCATAAGCTTGGTGCCGTGAACTATGTCAAGAAAGACATACATGCTACCAAAATAGGCTTTCTTGAATGGAAAGAAGGTTATGGGGAGAAGGTACAAAAACTGTACACTTATCCAAACGGAACTAGACTTCAGAGAGTTAAAGCTTTTTAGCTCTCTCAAGTTTTTTTAGGGAATGACTTGACATGGGGTTAAGCTTTCCATAAGATTAATATTACTGAGAGAGAAAAACTCAGTTTGGCTTTTTGACAATT
>MDTC01145357.1_pt1 | contig 10958 bp, 1 predicted proteins | sample 811181 | NCBI WGS metagenome assembly MDTC01 (sample SAMN05326644, study PRJNA326480) | marine metagenome | isolation source: seawater | place: Pacific Ocean: North | collected 2011 | reverse complement strand
TTTGTCGACGCATTTAATGCGGCTGGGGGTGCCATCAGTATTTCAGTGCAGCCAGGTGCGTGTCCTTAGCATGTTTGATAACTCGATTGAGCCAGATAGACAATGGATGGTGTAGCCGCCTAGACCACGCGGGATGTTCAGATTATACTCGGCCTCAAACGCCGTTTAGGGGGAGATGAATGCGTCAGTGCAGCCGCTCATTAATCGTTATGCTCGTGGTCCTGTATGGGTGTAGTTCTGAGACGCCCGATGGGCCTGCAGCTGGTTCACCATCAGCAGATGCGATGAGTCAGTCCGCCGATGGGCGTATTCAAGACGCCGCGGCCAGTGACGATGCATCCGACGGGGCCATGATTGTGGATGCACAGGTGCGACCCGATGCGCAGTTCTTAGACGCAGAGACGAGCGCAGATGCTGGCAATGACGCCAGTCAAGGCCGGGACGATGCAGGCCGTCTCCTTGATGCAGCCCGGCCAAGTGATGCGGTACTCGACATGGGCGGACGCTCAGATGATGCCGCGGCGGTTGATGACCAAGGTGCTATCGTAGATGCAGCGGTTGTCGACGATGCAGCGGTTGTCGACGATGCAGCGGTGGTCGCCGATGCGGACGTGCAGGAGGACATGGCCCGCGCTGTGGATGCAGCACCCATTGTCGATGCCGGGGCCAACCCAGACGACATGAGTCCACCAGACGCCGGGCCGAATGATGCCGCTGCACAGCCAGTTGATATGGCTCAGGCTCAATGTCCTGAGACACCCTGTGCGTTGGGCCTGATTTGCAGTGCAGGTCGATGTATACAACCGGAGCCGGAGTGCCGATTGTCGGCCGATTGTCCGGGCCGAGGGGCCTGTCTCATGGGTGTCTGTGAGCTCCCATCATGCGAAGATGGAATCGGGAATCAGGACGAAACCGACGTGGACTGCGGCGGCGGTTGTCAGCCTTGTGCCATCGGCTTGTCATGTCTGATCGGTGAAGATTGCGCGGCTCGTGTCTGTGATGTAGACAGCCTAATCTGTCAAGCACCTCGCTGTGATGATGGGGTCACAAATGGCTCCGAGGTCGACGTAGACTGTGGTGGCCAGTGTGAGCCTTGTACGGACGGTGCTCACTGTGTTGATGGGGCCGATTGTGTATCTGGCGTCTGTCGAGATGGCCATTGTGCCGAGGCTGATTGTATAGACGGCGTTCAAAACGGTGACGAGACTGACCTGGACTGCGGGGGGGATTGCCTCGCCTGTGGTGATGGGGATGCATGTCTAGACAATGACGATTGCGCAAATGGAAATTGTCTGGACGGCGCATGCCAACAAGCAGCCTGCGGAGATAATGTCCAAAATGGTCAAGAAACCGATTTGGATTGTGGTGGTCCGGCCTGCGCAGGGTGTGCTGCAGCCGCCCGCTGTCTCGAGTCACGAGATTGTGCGAGCCAGGTATGTGCGGACGGCCTCTGTCAAGACGCGGCCTGTGATGACGATGTCTTAAATGGTGCTGAAGTCGATGTGGACTGCGGTGGAGGATGCCAACTATGCCGTGATGGGCAAGCCTGCCAGCGCGCTCAACACTGCCAAAGTCGCATCTGCCTTGGGAATATTTGCCAAGCGCCTCGATGTGATGATGGCGCTCAGAATGCTGCTGAAACCGATGCCGACTGTGGTGGTAATTGTGCGCCCTGTGAGGTCGGTTTAAATTGTCAGGTGGCCGCAGATTGTCGCTCGCAAGTGTGTTCCGAAAACCAATGCCAAGCCCCTGCATGCGACGATAGAGTCTTTAATGGTCAGGAAACTGATCAAGATTGTGGCGGACCATGTGATGTGTGTAATGCCGGCCAGCGCTGTTCGCTTGATGCCGATTGTAACAGTGGTGTGTGTACGGATGGACTCTGCGCAGAGGCCACCTGTGATGATGGCATACAAAACGGCGACGAGACCGACCTTGATTGTGGCGGTTCATGTACCGGGTGCGTAGATGGTCTCGGTTGCCGTTTAGGGAGCGACTGTGAAAGTCGGGTCTGTGATGGTCTCCGATGTGCTGTCCCTCGCTGTGATGATGGTGTCACCAATGGTGACGAGACGGACCAAGACTGCGGTGGGCCGTGTTCGAGTTGCGCCATCGGGCAGACCTGTATTGTGGCTAACGACTGCGTGAGCCGCGTGTGTAATGACGGGGTCTGCCCCGCGCCAAGCTGTGATGATGGCGTCTTAAACGGAGATGAAGTCGGCGTTGATTGCGGCTCTGAATGTGCCAGTTGCAGCTGTGTGGGTGATGCCGTCATAGACATTGCTGCTGTAGGTGACTATGCAACCAATACAATCGACCGGCCCAGCTTCGAGATGGCGGGGTGTGCCGAGACCGATGGGGCGTCGGAGGCCGTATTCAGGTTCGTTTCTGATGAAGACGGTGTATTCTGCGCTGATGCGGCCGGGTCTCAATTCGACAGTGTGGTCTACGTTCGCACGGATTGCAGTGATCCCAGCAGCGAAATTGCGTGTAATGACTCACCAGACTATCCGCGGATCGTGGATGGCCAAGCCCAATTTTTTGCCTCAGAAAACCAGGCTATTTACATTTTTGTGGATGCGTACAGTGGCGCGTTTACCGAGCGACCCGACCGGGGCGAGGCTGCGCTCAGCCTCTCCCGCGGGCGGTGTGATGGAGAACCCATTTGTCAGGGCGCACAAGATTGTGGCGCGAATCAACGCTGTGACAGGGGCATCTGTGCCGATGAGCCTGTCCCTTGTGAAGGGTTTGGCGATTGTCCATTCGACCGTCGATGCGACAACGGGCTTTGTGTGGCCATCGGGGCCTTTGCATGCAACACCGATGAGGCCTGCGGGGCCAACAGACGCTGTGTCAATGCTGGATGTGAAGATCCACCACCAACAGGCAGCTGTCTACCCGACCGAATTGTTGTTCTAGATGGCGTTGGTATATACAGCGGGACGACAGCCGCGGCGCCAGCGACCCACTCCGCGACCTGTGATGACAGTCAATTATCGTCGGAGGTCGTGCACCGTTTTCGTGCAGCCCAGCCTGGACAGCATTGTGTACAAACCATCGGGTCTGACTTTGATACAATTGCCTATTCGAGATTCAATTGTCAGCAGCCATTTTCTGAGACGGGCTGCAATAATGATTCGCCACTCGGCGGTGTCAGTTCCCAATTCAGTTTCTTCGCTGCCGTGGACCAAGACACTTTCGTGATCGTCGATGGCAATGATGACAATGGAGCGTCAAATGGCGAATACACGCTGATCATCTCTGAAGGAGATTGTCCTGAGTGTCTCGGGAATGACGATTGCGGGGCTGGACGCCTTTGTCGTGACAGCGTCTGTGCTTTCGCGCCTCAAGAAAACGCTGTCATCTTTAGCGAATTGAGTGTTGGCGATGCCAATACGGGTTACGTTGAACTGTACAATCCGTCTGTATTCCCAGTGGAGTTGACCGCCTGTACAGTCCGTATAGCTGGGCTGCAGACCCAGCTGGGTCAATTGCTGATTCAGGCTGGCGAATATGCAGTTTTGGGAGCGGGTGGCGCACAAGCCGTCGACGGCCCGTTGAACCCTGGAAATGTGACATTGGAACTGCGATGTAATGATGTTGTCATCGACCGACTGGATACATCGACTCCCGGATGGCCACAGGGCTTTGATACGCTCGCTTTGAGTGCCGATGTCGCGACGGCCGATCTCAGTGGTCATCCGCGGGCGTGGTGTAGTGGCCTCGAGCGCACGCCGGGCCGTATCAATCCGAACTGCGATCGATGCGCTCTCCAGCCATGTCAGGCTGAAGATGAAACGGTCTGCCAAGGAAACCGCCAAGTATCATCCACGACTGTCTGTAGCGTGGTTGCGGGTCAGCTTGATAACCGATGCGAAGAGCAGATCACCGAAGTGGTCTGTCCGGGTGGTTTGTGCTTGGAGAATCGTTGCGTACGACGCGCGGGTGCGGGCGACCTGGTGATCTCAGAGCTCATGGTCGACCCAATTGGATCGACAGATGTCGATGGGGAATGGATTGAAATTCATAATCCGACGGCGGATCAGCTGGCCCTCGCGACATGTTCGCTGAAAAATGGCCGATTTACCTCACCCTTGGGCGACAGACTCTTGGTTCCGGGCGGCTATCTCACCTATGCTCGAAATGCAAACATCGATGACAATGGGGGCGTGTCGGCAGCCGGAAGCATCTCGTTTGCGTTGGCTAATAATGGCGAGCAAGTCGATGTCGTTTGCGCCGATGTGGTCGTCGATACGGTGGATTACTCATCCTTTGATGTTGAACCTGGTTATAGCTTAAGTCTGTCACCGACCCGTCTTTCCAGCGATTTGAATGATCAGGATACGGCCTGGTGTTTTGGACAAGTCGCCTATGGAGCTGGGCCTGATCGCGGGAGTCCAGGTCTCGCCAATCCTGTATGCCAGCCCTGTCAGCCAAACCCCTGTACGACTCCGCCACAGAATTTCTGTGATGGACAGACTGCGTTGGTCTTCGCTGACATTGGTGAATGCGCGGTGGTCGATGAGCAGGCAACATGTCAATACCAACCAGACCAAAGTCTTTGTCTGGCAGGCACCGAATGTATTGAGGGCGCGTGTGTGCCTGTTGAGCTGCCATGTAACCCAGACCCATGTCCCATCGGAACGGTTTGTAACTCCGTGACACAAGCGTGCGACCAGGCGCCTGACGTGGGGACCTGCGCTCAACCAACAGTGATTAATTGGTCGCCTGCGACCGACGATCTGGTTTCGTTCACAGGATCGACCTTGGGTGCAAATTCAGCATTGGATGGAGCGACCTGTGGTGACGGCGCGTTTGGACCAGAGGCTGTCTATCAGCTGACGCTCCCTCAGGCGGGGGTTTTCTGTGTGAGTACGGACGGCGGTGATGCGCGTTTCGACCCCATGTTACACATTCGAACAGAGTGCGCAGACCCGCTGACAGAGCTGGAACCCCCATCTGGCTTCGGTTGCAATGATGATATCGGAGATTGGGACGGAGACGGTGAGTGCGACCTTGCCGGGGATGCCTGTCGGACAGCCGCCGAAATGCAAGTCAACGGGGCCGCTGGTGAATCGTATTATATCATCGTAGATAATCGTGTCGCGGGGACGACGTCGAACTACACCCTGAGCTTATTGCCTGGACCGTGTCCGGCGGCGCCTGCCGCCATCGAATGTATCGCGGATGAAAATTGTGAAGAGGGCGAGATTTGTAGAGACGGTGCCTGCCAGCAGCCCCCTGGGCCTAATGCGGCATGCCAGCCGGACTTAATTGTCCAATTGGATGGGCCTGGGCGATACAGCGGACGGACGGAAGGCGGCCCCTTCGGATTGGATGCAACGTGCTCTGATACAGGTGATAAGCCAGAGGTCGTCCACCGCGTTCAATTTGATTCAGACACCCCCGTTTGTGTGAGCACTCAAGGATCCAACTTCGATACAGTTCTCTCCGTGAGGCGCACGTGCGAAAATCAGGAAGTCGCCTGCAATGACGATTTGGCTGAACCGACCATTATTCAGTCGAAACTTGAATTCAATGCGACGGCCGGCACTGACTATTATGTAATCGTTGACGGCTGGAATCTCGCAGCACCCGGCTTTGGCGATTATGTTTTGACCATCGTAGAAGGGCGTTGTGCTGATGCGCCCGGTCTATGCGAACAAGACGGCACATGTCCAGGAACGTGTCGCGACCCAATCGTGATTCGTGCAGAGGGTGAATGGGAGATCGACACCAGTGATGCGGCTGCAGCAATCGACCAGGCGTCATGTACCAATACCGTCGGTCCAGAGGCTGTATTTTCCTTACAGCTCGAGCATCAAGGTGCTGTTTGTCTAACGACATTTGGAACAGACGAAAGCTATGACACGGCCATTTCCTTGAGGAACAATTGTGCCGATACCAATTCCGAAATCGCCTGTAATGACGACGCGACGGATAACGGTGTCTTCTCACAGGTCGAACTGCTTCTCGATGCCGATAGCGAACCCTTTGTCATCGTAGACAGTCTCGCCAATGGCGGCACCTTTTTGCTCACTGTATCGGAAGAGCAATGTCCCAATTGCTATGTAGACCTAGATTGTCCTGATGGGTGGTTGTGCCGCGAGGGCCGCTGTCTAGAATGCATTGTCAACGCCGATTGCGACGGGGGCCTTCTCTGTTCGGACGAACGATGCGTCTTTCCCCCATGCCTAAACGATAACGACTGCGTGGACGGTTCCATTTGTGTCGGTGAGTTGTGTATCCCCGGCGAGCGTGGCTCCTGTGACGTCGATGAGATTGTTGCCCTTGGCGGTCTTGGGGTCACCGACGGCACAACCCTTGGCGCTAGAGCGACTCTGAGTGCCGGCTGCGCTCAGACGCAGGCGTCGCCCGAAGTGGTCCATGAACTGACCTTTGACCAGGCGCAAACCGTATGTATAAGCACTGAGGGATCCGCTTTCGATACGGTGGTGTATGCACGCTCAGACTGTTCCTCCGATCGCTCCCAAGTGAAGTGCGATGACGACGGTGTCTCGGGCCCCGGATTGGCATCCCAGTTCACTCTCAATGCTCTCGCTAATGTCTCGTACTCCATCGTTGTTGACGGCAAAGATGGTGTAGGAGGTGTCGCTACGGAGGGTGCATATCGGTTGGCCATCCAAGCGGGTCCATGTCCTCAATGCGACGCCGATGGTGACTGCGCCAATGGGCGTTTCTGCGCGAATACGCTGTGCGTGGAATGTCGAGATGATAACGATTGTGATGGTGCTGCAACCTGTGAAGACACCCGCTGTGTCGAAGCGGCACAGGCGTGTGATGCTGATACGCCCTGTCCTGCAGATGACAACTTTTTCGGAGCCGTTGGTCAAGACTGCGATTTTGCGCTTGGCGCTGTCGACGGCGGCATCTGTGTTGAGCGAGGCATGTGCCGAGACCCGATTCCAATTCAAATTGGCGATGTTGTCGATGGCGATAATATCGGACGCGATGCGTTGTATCGAGGGACCTGTGGGGGTCGCGGCGTCGGTGCGGAAGTCATCTACACCTTTGAGGCGCCCGCTGATGGAGTCGCCTGCTTCACCGTGGTCCAAGCCGACTACGATGTGGCCATCTACCTGAAGGATATCTGTGCTACAAACCCTGCTGTCTTCTCATCTGGATTCCTAGAATGCGAAGACACGGCTGGTAACGAGCAAGCAGCCAATCGAAACGACAGATTTGGGTATGGTCTGACCGCGGGCGAACGCTATTATTTTGTCGTCGACTCAAACGCAGTAGAGGATGTCGGGCAGTTTACGATCTTTACTCACTACGGCCAGTGTGGTGCTGTGCCAGCACCTCAATGTGATGTCGATAGTGATTGTGCACTCGGTCAGGTGTGTACCGAGCAAAGTCAGTGTGTCTCTCGAATTGGTACCTGCGATGACCCGACTGAAGTCACGGCCTTCGGTCGCTACATTGTGACCACCTCAACCGCTCGCAATCAGTTGGAGCCTGCGGGCTGCGATGTATGCGCAAACCCTGGCGGTGGCCGGTGTGGCGATGCTGTCTACCACTATCGGTCTGACGCGAATCGAGTCGTTTGCGTGTCAACGGAAGGCTCAAATTACGATACGGTTCTCTATGCTCACGTTGGTCAATGTGGCCAGGCGGGTGCCGAAGTTGCTTGTTCCGATGATGTACCCGATGGGCGGCCACATTCGCAGCTGCAACTCAACGTACAGGCCGGCGTAGACTATTACTTTGTCGCCGATGCATGGAGTAACGCCGGTCGGTTAGAATTGTCGGTGACAGACGGGGCCTGCCCTTAACTCTTTTTAGGCGTGTAGTTCAAAGAGGGGGCAAGCCACCGTTCGACATCGGCAATTGGCCAGCCTTTCCTCGCTGCGTAGTCTTGGACCTGGTCTTCATCGATCCGTCCAAGTCCAAAGTAACGCGCCTCGTCTCTCGCGAAATAAAGTCCAGAAACAGCGGCCGCAGGCCACATGGCACAGCTCTCAGTCAGTTTAAGCCCAATCTGAGCTTTGACGTCAAGTAGCTCAAATATGGTTCGTTTTTCTGTGTGATCTGGGCATGCAGGATAGCCCGGAGCGGGACGAATGCCAGTATAGGCTTCAGCGATCAAGGCTTCGTTGTCTAAGTGCTCCTCCGTCGCATAGCCCCAGAATTCCCTTCGCACACGCTCGTGCAAGCGCTCGGCGAATGCTTCGGCAAGTCTATCTGCGACCGCTTTCAACATGATGGCCCGATAGTCATCGAGGTCGGCTTCGGCTGCCTTGACCAACGGATCGAGTCCCAATCCAGCTGTGACTGCGAAGGCGCCTATCCAATCTTCATTCCCATGGCCAATGAAATCAGCCAAAGCCAAGTTTGGCTGACGAGCAGGTCGTTTAATTTGCTGTCTCAATGTGTGAAATGTCGTTGCAACCTCGTCACGACTCTCATCGGTGTACACGATGATATCATCGCCGTGTCTTTGGGCTGGGAAGAAGCCATACACGGCTTTTGCTTTGACCATACCGCTCGATATGAACTCGTCGATAATTGAATTGGCATCATCGACCAGTCGCCTAGCCTCTTCACCGACGGCGCCTTGGTCCAATACGGCTGGCCATTTGCCGGGTAATTCCCAAGTCCGGAGAAACGGGGTCCAGTCGATTCTATCCCTCAAGTCAGCCAGCGAGTAGTCGGTGAGGACCTGAATGCCCCTCTGGTTGGGTGCGGTCGGCGCGTTAGATTTCAATTCCAGAGAGTTGCGTCGTGCCTTTTCGATGCCGACGAGACGATTGTTGCGTCGCTGTAGGTATTTCTCGCGCACATCGGTATATCGATTCTTAATCCCGTCGCAATACGCCCCTTTGCGCTCTGCGCTGAGCAGCTGACCGACCACATCTACTGCACGAGACGCGTCTTTGACGTGGATAGACGGACCCGAATACTCTGGCTCGATTTTCAACGCTGTATGAGTCTCAGAGGTCGTCGCCCCGCCAATCAACAAGGGCAGTTCGAAACCTTGGCGTTCCAGTTCTTTAGCGACGTGAACCATTTCGTCTAACGAGGGCGTGATAAGCCCGCTGAGTCCAATGACGTCCACGTTGTGGTCCTGTGCCGCCTTGAGAATATCTTGAGGGGGCACCATCACGCCAATGTCGATGATTTCGTAATGGTTACACTGAAGCACGATACCGACGATGTTCTTACCGATGTCGTGAACATCGCCTTTGACTGTAGCCATTAAGATCTTTGATTGCGTCTGTGCAGTTCCTGACGCTTTTTCATCGTCCATGTACGGTTTGAGCCAGGCGACCGCTTTCTTCATAACACGCGCTGATTTAACCACCTGCGGCAGGAACATCTGTCCCGCTCCAAAAAGATCGCCGACGACGTTCATCCCGGTCATCAAGGGGCCCTCAATGACGTCCAGAGGACGGTCGTATTTCTGCCGAGCTTCCTCAGTGTCGGTATCGATATGTCGCGCATCGCCTCGAACGAGGGCATGTCGTATCCGCTCTTCGACCGTGCCATTTCGCCAGTCTTCAGTGGTAAGCTCTTCGCTTTTGTAGCCGCGGGTTTTCTCAGCCAATTCGATGAGACGGTCGGTAGCATCTACATGCTTGTTAAATAGGACATCTTCTATGGCATTGCGGAGTTCGTCTGGGATATCAGAATAGACGGTCAACTGACCTGCATTGACAATCCCCATATCCATTCCGGCCTTGATGGCATGATATAAGAAGACTGAGTGAATGGCTTCTCTGACCGTGTCGTTACCGCGGAATGAGAACGATATATTGCTCACGCCACCGCTGACAGAGGCATAGGGTAAGTTGGCCTTAATCCAACGCGTGGCTTCGATGAAATCGATCCCATAACTTGCGTGTTCTTCGATGCCTGTGGCGACAGCAAAGATATTGGGATCAAAAATAATGTCCTCTGGCGGGAACCCAACCTGGTCGACCAAAATCCGGTAGGCGCGTTCACAGATTTCAATACGGCGTTCATAGGTGTCCGCCTGGCCTGTTTCATCAAAGGCCATGACGATGACAGCCGCCCCGAATCGTCGGCATAATTCAGCCTGCTCAACGAACGAATCAACGCCTTCTTTAAGACTGATCGAATTGACGATGCCTTTGCCTTGGATGCATTTTAGCCCAGATGCAAGGACGGACCATTTTGATGAATCGATCATAATGGGAACGCGACTGATATCAGGTTCGGCTGCCACCAGTCGTAAGAAGCGCACCATCGCCGCCTCCGAATCGATGAGGCCTTCATCCATATTCACGTCGATGATCTGGGCACCGCTTTCGACCTGACCTCGGGCGACATCTAGAGCCGTCTCAAAATCATCGGATTTAATCAGGCGTCTGAAACGCGCTGAACCAGTTACATTGGTGCGCTCACCAATGTTGACGAAAAGCCGGTTTTCATCGATGGACAAGGGTTCAAGTCCACTGAGCCGAGAGACGATCGGTGGTTTTGAAATGGCTCTTGGCGCCACATCTGAAAGTGCGTCGCCAATGGCTTTGATATGCTCTGGTGTCGTCCCGCAGCAGCCACCAATGATGTTAATAAACCCACTCTGCCCGAATTCGGAGACCAGTTCTGCCATATAGTCAGGACTTTGGTCATAGGCACCCAGTTCATTCGGGAGACCCGCATTCGGGTGTGCGCTGACATAGGTATCCGCAATGGTCGACAAAGTCTGAATGTAGGGTCTCAATTGCTCGGCGCCAAGCGCACAATTCAAACCGACAGAAATGGGTCGCGAATGTCGTACTGAATTCCAGAAGGCTTCGGTTGTCTGGCCTGATAGAGTTCGTCCACTTGCATCGGTGATGGTGGCTGAAATCATGATGGGCAAGCGGTAGCCCAGTTGCGCAAAGAGCTCTTCGATCGCGTACAAAGCAGCCTTGGCATTGAGAGTGTCGAAGATGGTCTCCACGAGCAAAATATCCGCCTCACCATCGACC
>MDTC01035209.1_pt1 | contig 10958 bp, 7 predicted proteins | sample 811181 | NCBI WGS metagenome assembly MDTC01 (sample SAMN05326644, study PRJNA326480) | marine metagenome | isolation source: seawater | place: Pacific Ocean: North | collected 2011 | reverse complement strand
TCAAAAAATACAGACGTAAAATATATAACATTTTTAATTTAATTATAAATAATAATTAATATTATTTCATTCTTATATTTAATACATAGACCTATGAATAAAATAATAAATAGATATATTATAAAAGAATTAACAATCCCATTTGTGAGTTCTTTATTCATATTAATTTTTGTCTTATTATCAAATTTTATATTAAAAAATATGGATAAATTCTTAGGTAAAGGATTATCTCTTGGAACTGTATTAAAATTTTTAGTTTATAATTCTGCATGGATTATATCATTAGCAATTCCAATGTCAATTCTTATTGCAACTTTAATGGCTTTTGGTAGATTATCATCAGATAATGAAATAACAGCATTTAAAGCATCTGGCATTAGCATGAATAAGTTAATATTACCTGCACTGATTTTTGGATTAGTTGTATTTTCTCTTATCACACCATTCAATTTATGGGTATTACCAGAAATGAATCATAATGTTCGAAAAATTAGTCATGAAATAAGCAGAAATAGACCGGATATAGAATTTAATGAACAGTTATTAAATTCATTTTCAGATAAAATCATTTATGTTGGTAAAAGATTAAATACACACTCTTTCGACAATGTAGTAATTTTTGATAAAGCTCAAAAAGATCATACCACAATTATGGCAGAAAAAGGGAATTTCAAATCTTTTCAAGATGGAATTGTAATTAATTTACAAAATGGATCAATTCATGAAGAGTTAGCTAACAATGAATATAGAAAAACTTATTTTGATATATATAAAATTGCAATACCTTTTGATCAACTTGAATTTAATCTATCAAATAACTTAATAAGGCAAGAAAGAGAATTAAATGTAAATGCTCTATTAAAAAAGATAGCATCCTATAAAACTAATATCAAAAATTCTGAAAAGAAGATAACCTTGAACAAAAATAAAATTGATTCATTAAATAAACTTCTAAGTATCCATGAAAATAAAAATAAAAAAAATTTATTAATGATTAATATGATAAAAAATCAAATTGATAATCAGGTATCTCGAAAAGATAAAAACTTTAAACTAATAAAAAATTACAAGAAGCAAATTAATAAATACAGCGTTGAAGTACATAAAAAGTTTTCTATTCCAATTGCATGTTTTATATTTATTCTACTTGGAACACCTCTTGGAATCATGGCAAAAAACAGCAATATGAGTGTTAGCATAGCAATAAGTATTTTGTTTTTTATAATTTATTGGTCATTTTTAATTGCTGGTGAAGATTTTGCTGATAGAGGAAGATTTAATCCTGCATTATCTATGTGGGCACCCAATATATTCCTTGGAATGATTGCATTTTATTTATACTCATTAATCTCAAAAGAAAATATAAATTTTAAATTTAATTTTAAATTTTTGAAGCTATTTAAATCTAAATAATGGATTTGAATACTCTTGGCATGTTTGATTAGGAACATTAGATTCAATAAAATATTCCTTATAAGAATCACACCAATCTGTTCCCAAACAACAAGTATCTTCGCAAATGCTTGCTTCAATAACACCATTTGGAATTTCCCAATCTTCTTTTGTATTAATTTTTATAATACTTCCTGAATGATAATAGTTCCCTAAGTTATAAATTTCTCTTATTGTATTAGCAAAAATTGGCATTGCAGCTGTTGAACCATACTGCTTTTCTCCTAACTTCATTTGAGGATCATCCATTCCAACCCATACTCCTATTACAATATTGGGAGTGAAACCAATAAACCATGCATCTGTTTTACTATTAGTTGTTCCTGTTTTACCTGCTAAAGGCGAATAGAATTTATATTTCCATCTTATAGAACCACCTGTTCCGTTATCAATCACTGACTTCATCATATCCCTTAAAATAAATATCTCTTTTTGATCAGCTACTTCAACAGATTCTGAAGAGAATTCTTTAATAGTTAAATCATTATTATCCTTTATAAGATTAACAGCTAGGGGTTGATTTAAAATACCATTGTTTGCAATAGCTGAATATGACATTGTTATATTTAATGGATATACTTCAGATACACCTAACGCTATTGCATCTACTGGTCTAATATTTGTAGAAATACCCATTCTTTCAGATGTCTTTTTAACATCAATAGGACTAATTAATTCTTGAACTACTCTTACAGATATTAAATTTAATGATTTTTTCATTCCTTCTCTAAGAGTTGTTAATAATCCTGTTGATCCATCATGATTTTGAGGATTCCATCTAGTCGTATCATCAATAAAGAAAACAAGTGGCTGATTTAATAACTGAGTGCACGGAGTATAGCCATTTTCAATTGCAGATAAATAAATAAATGGTTTGAATACGGAACCAGGCTGACGTTTAGCTTGTGTTGCTCTATTAAAATGATCTAAATATTCCTTTTCTGTTCTTCCACCTATCATACCAAGGACACTGCCATGCATAGCATCAATAACAACTGCTGAACCTTGAACCAACAATTGTTTTCTTAGTGAACGCGGTATTTCAAGATTATTTTTTAAAATATTTTTTAACGAATCGATAGAAATATTATTCTTTTTAGAAATATATTCTAATCTTTCTTTATTATTTAATAAATCTCGATTAAAAATTTTTTGATTTTTCATCATAGTCTCATTAAAAGCACTTGTCAAAATAGATTGAATTCTACTATCTAAAGAGGTATATATATTTAATCCATCTTTATATAAATTAATTCCTAAATCTGAATCAACTTTTTCTAATTCTCTTCTTACATATTCCGAAAAATGTGGCGCAGGACTACTATCATAATCATATTTACTTACTTTAATTAATTCATTTTTAGCTAACTGATATTCATCATTACTAATATACCCTAAATCATTCATCACTTTAACTACAAGATTCTTTCTTCTTTCAGCTCTTTCAGGATATTTAACGGGACTGTAAATAGCTGGCGCAGGTAACAACCCTACTAGTAAAGAGGACTCTACTAATGATAAATCTGAAACATCTTTACTAAAATAATAAATTGCAGCAGATTGTACACCATAAGTTCCATGCCCGAAATAAACTGAATTAAGATATAATTCTAAAATTTCTGATTTTGTATAAGTCTGTTCTATTTTAATAGCAGTTATAAATTCTTTTATTTTTCTTAATATAGAACGTTCCATCCCAATGGATTCATACATAGTTCTTGCTAACTGTTGAGTTAATGTACTTGCACCTTGTTTTGCACTTAAATTAACTAAATCGACTATAACAGCTCGCATAATACCTTTAATATTAATGCCATTATGATTATAAAAATCTCTATCTTCCATTGACAACAAAGCATTTCTTAAATTCTCAGGAATGACATTAATGCTAACCATGTCTCGTTTAGCTACATATAATTTTTTTAATACTTCGCCATCTGAAGATATTATTTTTGAAACTTGATCTGGATTAAATTTTTGCAACTCATCTAAAGAAGGCAAATCTTTAGAAATAAATAACAGATAGATTATAATACAAATTAAAGAACCAAAACAAAAAAGGAATGTATTAAAAAATATTCTCTTCCAACTAACATTATGCTGAGCCGTATTATTCAAGAGAATTTATTTTGGCTTTATCATCAATTTAGGATCTAATAATTTTTCAATTTTTTTATCTGATAAGATTTTATTTTCTTTTAAAACCTCTCTGATTGTTTTGCCCTTTTTAAAAGCTTCATAAGCAATTTGAGCTGCTTTATCATAACCTATTTCAGGAACTAAAGATGTACACATTGCTAAACTACCTTCAATATAACCTTCACACTTATCAGAATTAGATCGAATATTAATTAATAGCTTGTCAACAAAAACATTGGTTGAATTTGATAGAATATTAATAGAGAATAACATATTATGCGCTATTAATGGTAACATCAGATTTAATTCAAAAACACTTCCTAATCCACCTAAATTAATAGCTGTATCATTTGCTATTACTTGAGAACAAACCTGAATCATAGATTCACAAATAACAGGATTAACTTTTCCTGGCATAATAGAAGAGCCTGGTTGTACAGGTGGAATAGTTAATTCTCCTAAACCAGATCGTGGACCTGATCCTAACCATCGAATATCATTTGCAATTTTATTTAAACCAATCGCTAAAGTTTTTAATGAACCAGAAAATGCAACCGCCTGATTCTGAGATGATTGAGCTTCAAAATGATTTTTAGTCTTTACAAATTTAATTTTAGTAAATTTTGATATCTCTTTTGCAACTAATACCCCAAAATCTTTATGTGTATTAATCCCAGTACCTACAGCGGTGCCACCCTGTGCTAAACTAGATAATAATTTTTTAGTTTGATTAATTTGATTTAAACTATTTTTAATAATTGATTGATATCCTGAAAATTCTTGGCCTAATGTCATTGGAGTCGCATCTTGTAAATGAGTTCTTCCAATCTTCAAAACTTTATTAAATTCTTTAACTTTTACTGATATTGCTGATTCTAATTTTATTAAAGAAGGGATTAAATTATTTTCAACAGCAATCAAACTTGAAATATGGATAGCAGTTGGTATAACATCATTACTTGATTGCCCCATATTAATATGATCATTTGGATGAATTAAATTTGCTTTATCTTTAATAAAAGTATTAGCTATAGATGCTAGAACTTCATTTACATTCATATTTGTTGATGTCCCAGAACCTGTTTGAAAAATATCAATAGGAAATTGATCTGTTGGTTTATCAGTTAATAATTTATCGCATGCTTTTACAATCGCCTCACTTCTAACTTTATTAATTAGCTTAAGCTTTAAATTTACTATTGCAGCTGATCTTTTTATAATGACAACTGCAGATATAAAATCATAGTTAAATTTTATACCACTTATAGGAAAATTATCGACAGCTCTTTGAGTTTGCGCACCGTATAATGCAGATGAAGGAACTTTCATTTTGCCCATTGAATCAGAGGTAATACGATATTTTTTTGATTTATTATCTTTTCCCATAAATTAATCTATCTATTAATTATAATTTTTAAATCAGGAGAAGTTTCAAAAAATTATTTTACTTCCCATGTTTCTTGACCATTAATTAATGATTGTAAATCTGGATCCCCTTTTAACTTAATACTCTCTTTAATTTGAGATATCATCATATCTTCATAAGTTAATTTATCTTCTTTATAAAACACACCAAAAGGAACAGGAAGCTTCTCATCATATGTCATTTCACTAATTAAATTAGCAAGGTTTTTATCTTTTACATCATGAACTAATAAATCATCTACTGTATAATCTTTATCAATTTCAACAGCTTTAAGTCTAAATCCATCTAGTATTAAGCCAAAATTATTATCAGGACCAAAAATCATAGGCTGTTTATCTTCTAATAAGATTCTTGACATACCTCTTGCTTCTTTATCAGTTAAATTAGCAAATGCTCCATCATTAAAAATATTACAATTTTGATAAATTTCTACAAAGGAAGTTCCTTTATGATCATGAGCTTCACTTATTATTTGCCCCATATGTTTTAATTCTTTATCTATAGCTCTAGCAACAAATGTTCCTCCAGAGCCCAGAGCTAATGAAGGAGGATTAAAGGGATGGTCAAGCGACCCCATTGGTGTTGATACAGTTTTTTTACCAACCTCAGAAGTTGGAGAATATTGTCCTTTAGTTAGACCATAAATTCTATTATTAAATAATAATATATTCATGTCTATATTTCTTCTTAATACATGAATAAAATGATTTCCTCCAATACTCATTGCATCTCCATCACCTGTTATTACCCAAACTGATAAATCAGGATTAGATAATTTAGCACCCGTAGCAACAGCAGGAGCTCTTCCATGAATTGAATGGAAACCATAACAATTCATATAATATGGAAATCTGCTTGAACAACCTATACCAGAGACAATTAAAAATTGATGCTTAGGAATCCCTAAATCTGGAAATACTTTTTGAACAGTATTTAAAATTGTATAATCACCACATCCAGGACACCACCTTATATCCTGATCAGAAACAAAATCTTTTTTCTTTAATTTTTGAACTTCACTCATTTATTTTTCCTTAAGTAATGATTCAATAGTATTAGAAATTACATTAGAACTAAATGGTTTTCCTGCAACCTGATTAAGCCCAACAGCATCTACCAAATATTTAGCTCTTATTATAGTCAATAATTGACCCAAATTCAATTCAGGAATTAATACTTTATCAAAATTTTTCAATACTTTTCCAAGATTTTTTGGAAAAGGATTTATATATCTTAAATGTACATGTGAAACAGAACTCCCAAGTTCTTGAGATTTTTTTACAGCTGATCTAACAGAACCATAAACGCCACCCCAACTTAAAACTAGCAAGTCACCAGATTCTTTACCAAAAACTTCAATATCTGGAATAAAATCTGCTACAGCATCAACCTTTTTCTGCCTTTGTAATGTCATAGCATGATGATTATCAGGATCATAACTTACATTCCCTGATAAACTTTCTTTTTCTAATCCACCAATTCTATGTTCCAAACCTTCAACTCCAGGAACCGCCCAATCTCTTGCTAATGTTTTTTCATTACGTTTATAAGGCATAAAACCATCATCTTTTGAAGATTTAACTAAATTATTTTTTATCTTTGGTAAATTTTTAACTTCAGGAATTTTCCATGGCTCTGAACCATTTGCTATATATCCATCTGATAATAACATAACAGGCATCATATGTTCAACAGCAATCCTTGCAGCTTCAAAAGCTGTCTCAAAACAATCTGATGGACTGCTTGCAGCAATTACTACACATGGACACTCTCCATTTCTTCCATACATTGCTTGGAATAAATCAGATTGCTCTGTTTTAGTAGGCAATCCTGTAGAAGGGCCTCCTCTTTGAATATTTATTATAATTAAAGGTAACTCAGTTATTACACCTAACCCAATTGCTTCACCCTTCAAAGCAATACCTGGACCTGAACTTGCTGTAATAGCAAGATTACCAGCAAATGCAGCTCCTAAAATACTTGTAATCGCAGAAATTTCATCTTCAGCTTGAAAAGTTTTAATCCCAAAATTTTTATAATTAGCTAAAAATTTTAAAATATCACTAGCTGGAGTAATAGGATAACCTCCAAAAAATAATTCTAAATCAGATTTTTGAGATGCAGCCACAAGTCCTAAAGACAGAGCATGATTCCCCATAATATTTCTATATGAACCTTTATCAAACTTTGCTTTATCAACTTTATATGTAGTTTTAATAACTTCTATAGTCTCACCATAATAATACCCTGTTTTTAAAGCTTTAATATTTGACTCTGCTATAATAGGTTTTTTACCAAATTTTTTATTTAAAAAATCAATAGTAGGTTCTAAATCTCTTTCATACAACCAATAGACTAATCCTAAAGCAAACATATTTGTGCTTCTCATTTTTTCTTTAGGGGTTAAATCAAAGTCTTCCAATGCTGTTTTAACTAAAGTTGACATAGGTACAGTAATAGACCTATATTTTGATAATAATTCCTTATCTTCAATTGGATTATCTTCCCATTTTGCAAGCTTTAAATTCTTGGGAGTAAAATTATCTGTGTTTATAATTAATATTCCATTTTCTTGCAATTCTTCTAAATGAACTTTCAATCCAGCGGGATTCATTGCAACTAAAACATTTAAATCATCTCCCGGTGTATATATTTCACGATCACCAAATTGCATTTGGAATGAACTAACACCATATAAAGTTCCTTGTGGTGCTCTTATTTCAGCAGGGAAATCAGGCAAGGTAGATAAATCATTTCCAAATATAGCAGAGGTATTACTAAACTGATTTCCAGTTAGTTGCATTCCATCACCAGAATCTCCAGAGAATCTAATTGTTACTACGTCTGTATTATTTGAAACTTTATTTGCCAATATCGTTTTTTTTTAAATTACACTTGAGTTTAATTTACCCTTATAATAATATTTCAACAAAACGAAATTATTATTAATAGACTAAAAAATTATTTTATAAATTCTAACTATGAATAATACTAAGAAAATAAAGCTTACACAATATTCAAGTGGTGCTGGTTGAGCTTGCAAATTATCTGCAGAAGATCTTACTCAAGTTTTGAGTAAATTAAATTCAATTAGCAATTCAAATAACGATTCAGGTTTTGAAAATTTTGATGATTGCTCAATTTATAAAATCAATGACAAGCAATCAATCATACAAAGCGTAGATTTTTTTACTCCAATTGTTGACGATCCTTATACATTTGGGTTAATTTCTGCTGCTAACTCAATATCCGATATATATGCAATGGGTGGAAAGCCATTGTTTGCACTTAATATCGTTGCTTTTCCATCAGATGATTTGCCTCTAGATATATTATCTGAGATTCTTAGGGGAGGGTTAGATAAGTGCAAAGAAGCAAATATTAATATTTTAGGAGGTCATTCTATAAAAGATAAAACTCCAAAATATGGCCTTGCTGTTACAGGTTTAATTGAAAATGATTTAATTTTAAAAAATAATACTCCAAATGAATCTGATGTCTTATTACTAACAAAGCCTCTTGGTTCTGGAATTTTAACAACAGCTATAAAAAAAGAATTAACAAATGATAAAACAAACTCAGATGTGATAGAACTTATGTCCACGCTTAATCATGACTTGTCAGAACTTAATATTAAAATAAATGCTTGTACTGATATAACAGGATATGGACTATTAGGTCATTTAAATGAAATGACCCAAAATAATAATCTATCTGCAAATATAAATTTTAATAAAGTTCCATTTTTAGATGAAGTTTCTAATTTTGCAAAAAAAGATATTATTCCTGGAGGAACTAGAAAAAATTTGAATTTTTACGAAAAAAATATTCGATTTGATAAATCAATATCTAAATATAAACAACTTATGATTGCTGATGCTCAAACATCTGGAGGCTTACTTATTTCTACTAATAAAAATAATGCAGAAAAATTAATTAAAACATTAAATAAAAATTCAAGATACAAGACGGTTGAGATAGGTTGTTTTTCATCTAAGAAAGAAAAAAATATTATCATTAATAATGAATAAAATTTTTCTTGATAATAATTCTACTACTCCATTAGACCCTAAAGTTTTAGATTCGATGATTCCATTCTTTTTAGAAAAATTTGGAAATTCTTCTAGTAAGACACATTATTATGGATGGGAAGCTGAAGCTGCCGTTGAAATAGCAAGACAACAGATATCAGAATTGATTAATTCTAATGAAGATGAAATCATTTTTACTTCAGGAGCTACTGAGTCAAATAATCTTTCATTACAAAATATAGCTAATTATAAAAACAATCATATTATTACAATGGCAACAGAACATAAAGCAATACTTGATGTTTGCAATTATTTAGAAAAAAAAGGAATTAAATCATCATTCTTATCAGCCAATGAAAATGGTATTATTGACTTGGACAAGTTAAAAGATAGTATAACATCCAAAACTGGGTTAGTTAGTATTATGCATGTTAATAATGAAATCGGAGTTATACAGCCTATTAAGGAAATAGGAAAATTTTGCAAAGATCATAATATTTTATTTCATGTAGATGCAGCTCAATCTTATGGAAAAATCAATATTAATGTAGAACAAATGAATATTGATTTATTATCTATATCTGGCCATAAAATATATGGACCCAAAGGAATTGGAGCATTATATATTAATAAAAAATTAAAAATTAGTCCTATTTTATTTGGAGGCAATCAAGAAAAATCCATTAGACCAGGAACACTGCCTATTCCATTAATAGTTGGACTTGGCAGAGCAAGTGAAATTTCAAAAAAATTAATGATTGATGAATCAAAACGTATTCTTCAATTAAGAAATTTACTCATTGATAAAATAAAAGAAGAAATACCTGATGTAATTATAAATGGAGATATAGAAAAAAGGATTCCAGGCAATTTAAATATTAGTTTTCCAAGTCTTAAGGGACAATCAATTGTTACATCATTAAGCAAAATCGCTGTTTCATCAGGCTCTGCATGTACTTCTTCAATCCCAAAGCCTTCACACGTCTTGTTGAATATAGGACTTAATAAAAAACATATTCAATCATCAATTCGAATAGGCATAGGTAGATTTAATACAAAAAATGAAATTCTAATTGCTGCAAATAATATAATTGAAACGGTTAAAAATAAAACTCAACTTTAATTGTTGCATTATGATTATAAAATATTTCAGCATCTACATTATCTAAATTATCATTATTGTCAAATTTAATTAAGTCTTTAAGACTATTAAATATTTTTCCATTTACACCTTTACTTAAACTATAAACAAAATATAAACTAGAGGAATTATTAAAATTCCATTTAGTTACTAGATTTAACATTAATGAATTATATAATGAGCTATACTTTATTTTATCATTATCAAAATCAATTAACTCAGATGATAATCCAGTGATAAGATTCGGATAAATAAAATTTTCATCTGTTTGTTTAATTTCATACAAGTCACTATTTTCATCCCAATTATCTCTATGGATGAAATATTCGCCATATAATTGAAAACTTAAATTATTATTATAATATGCTGATAATTGCCCGGTATAATAAACCTCTAGATTATTTGAATTAATAAATAAATAACTATAAGTATCTCTAGAATTACTAAAATTATCATTAAATAAATTAATTCCACTTGGTAACTGTCTAATTTTGAGAAAATGATAGGTTTCAAAATAATCTAATCTATCATAAGAAAAGCTTAAGTCTATCCATGTTGATGGTTTAAAAACTATATCAAATAAAATATTATTACCCTTATCATCTATATTACTTTTAAACGTATTGAAATTGATCGAATATGAAAATATATCAGACTTATTATTATTATAATTAAAAGTCATAACAATATCATTTGGAGTTTTAATAATTTTATTTAAATCTAAATTATAATAATCATCATAATATTTATCATTATAATGATTCCCCTC
>MDTC01075363.1_pt1 | contig 10959 bp, 9 predicted proteins | sample 811181 | NCBI WGS metagenome assembly MDTC01 (sample SAMN05326644, study PRJNA326480) | marine metagenome | isolation source: seawater | place: Pacific Ocean: North | collected 2011 | reverse complement strand
TGGTATAATTTTATTATTACTTTCACTTAATTCATATTTTTATACAATTGAAATTGATCGTTTTTTTAAATGGGGTATTCCATCTATTTTAATAATAGCGGGCGCAGTTTATTGTAGACAACTAGATAACTCACTATTGTTTTATTTAGGCAATGCATCTTATAGTATTTATCTAATTAACGTTATAACAATTCCTTTTTTTTATAAATTTGTCAAATTTTTCAACATAAAAATGAATTATGCATTATTAACAATATTATGTTTGATTTTTACTATAATTGTGGGTTGTTTTTTTTATTCCTTCATTGAAAAATACTTAAAAATAAAAAAAAAAGAATTAAAGTAATTAATAATGAATAAAATTTTAATTATATCTGATAAAAATAAAAGATCTTTAAAGATTAAGTCATTTCTTTTAAAAAAAATAAAATCAATTTCCCTAGTTCGCTCTAATCTAGTCATAGTTATAGGAGGAGATGGTTTTATGCTTCAAACATTAAAAAAAAATAAAAAATCTAAAAAAGAATTTTATGGAATCAATTCTGGAAATTATGGTTTTCTTATGAATAAATATTCACTTAAAAACATTATTAAAAATTTAACTAATGCAAAAATGATATCTATTTCACCTTTAGAAATGATTGTAAAAAATAAGAATAATCAATTAAAAAAATCGATTGCTATTAATGAAGTTTCAATTTTACGTCAAAGCAGACAAGCAGCCTCATTGTCAATAAGACAAGGCTCAAAAAAAATAATAAAAGAATTAATTTCAGATGGTGTTTTAGTCTCTACCCCAGCAGGAAGTACTGCTTATAATCTTTCAGTTCATGGACCAATATTAAGCTTAAATTCAAAAAAGATATCAGTTTCTCCCATAAGTCCTTTTCGTCCCCGAAGATGGAAGGGCAAAATAATTGGCGACACATCAAAAATAACTATTATAAATTTAAATCCACAAAAGAGACCAATCAGTGCTGTAGCTGACAATTTTGAGGTTAGAAACGCAAAAAATATTAAGATTAAAATAAATAAGAAAATAAAATTCAATCTTTTATACGATAAAAATAGAAGTCTACAAAAAAAAATCAAAATAGAACAGTTAAGACGTGAAACGAAATAAAACTATTTTTTATTCTAGTTTATATAGAGAATAATTCACTCCATAAATAACTTCTAATTTATCATTATAAATATCTTCTACAATATCAAAGCGACTTATTGCATTTGCATAGTAATGAATTACTGATTGTTGACTTCTTAAAAAAATTTTTTTATTTTCAAATTGAATTTTTTTAAACAAAAAGTTTTCTTTTACATAAGATTTTATTTGATTTTGCAGACCTCCATTTGACAAACTATTCGGTCTAGATTCTTCAATTACAACATAATCAAAATCCTTTTTAATAAATTCAAAAAAAAGTTTGAGGTCTTTTATTGGGAAAAATGTGTAATTAAAATATAAAATGTCATTTTTAAGATTTTTATTTTCTATTAAAATATTTTCAGTGGTTGTAATTTTTTGTATTTTCCTTTCAATGTTTTCTAAAAATCTTTTTGATCTTTTATTTTTTTTAATCAAATCGTTTTTATATAATTCAAGATAATATAAATTTTGTTTTAAACTTTCTTGGAAATTTAAGTCAACTAAGTAAAATACTTTAGATTTAGCTAAATTTATATTTTCATTAAAATCAAAAAAAGAATAATTTTTAGATAAAGTTTCATTAATTTTTTGATGTTTAATAATATTTTCATTAATGACATAAAAATTAGTAACAAAAAAAAATATAACCAATAATCTGAATTTAGTTTTATAAATTTCATTAATAAGTAGACCAGTTAGTAATAATATTAAAGATATTATGCCACCAAAATACCTTATCTGTGGCTCAATATTACCCGAAAGACCAAATAAAATTATTGGCTCAAAAATTAAAATAAGAATTATAAAAAATTCTTTTTTGTAGTTGGTATATTTATGAATTAAATAGAATGGAGTTAATAATAATAACAGTAATATATTTTTATCTGAAAAAAAAATAATTTTCAAACTGGTAATTATTCTTTTTGATATCGCTTCAAAAAAAAATTTTGCTTCTATATTATCTAATTTTTCTAAATCATAACTATATGTTAAATGTTCTAGAGGAGACATATTAACAAAAAAGAAATTGATTAAAGGTCCAAAAAAAATAAAAATTATAAAAAAAATAAAAATATAATTTAATTTAGAAAATTTATATTTAATGAAATGTAAAATAAATACAGCGTAAATAGAGACAAAAGCAGGCCAATAATTAACCCCCCAAGCAACAGATGCTAATATAGAAAATAGATAGTAAGATTTATGATCAAATTTATCTATTTTTAAAATATATTTTAAAAAAAAATATAATTGAAACAAATAAATTAAAAGATTACACGAATTTTTCCCAAAAATTGTTGCTATATTAAATGTAATAATTGAAGTTGAAAATGTAATTAATAAAACGCTATAAATTAAAAAATTTATTTTTAATTTTTTAAAAATTTTATATAAAACAAAAATTGATAATGTAGTTATTAATAGACTAGCAAATCTTCCATAGAATAAAAATAATTCAGTATTAAAATACAACTTTGATTTAATTTCGCTTGGGCTTAATGAATTTATTAAAAATTCATTAATAAAAAAAGAATTCAAAATTATAACTGAATTTATTAGGGGTGCATATAGAGGGTTATAATGAAGTGCAAAATAATCAGTAAGAAAATAAATTGAACTTAATACACTTTCTTGAAAAACAATTTCATCCGGATTAGAAAAATAAGGTAGCCCGTATGAAATATTACTTAAATTGTATACAATAAATATACTTATTAAACTTAATATGAATATTTTATCTAAATATTTAAAATTTTTTATTATTTTCATACTTAAAACAAGTAATTAACTTTTATATAAGATATTTAAACAAATATTTGATAAATCTTAATTAAATAAATATGTTATTTAACAATCATTTAAATTTAAAAATTTATTAAAAAATGGAAATTTACCAAGATTATATTGAGAAACTTCTCGAGAACTCTAAAGCTAACTCAGAGGCAAGATGTGCTGCAAATCAACTCTTAGAAATGCATACAGAAATTAAAAAACGAGAAAGTCCCTTAATAGTTGAACTAGGTGTTGACAAAGGGCAAAGTACAAGAGTTTTTTTAAATGCCATAAGTGATAAAATTAATGCCAAATTAATTTCAGTTGATATTAAAGATTGTAAAGATGCAGTTAAATCTAATGATTGGGAATTTGTTCAACAAGATTCCGTTGATATAAAGTCTTTACTCCTTAAGAAACCCATTATTAAAAAAGGTATAGATGTTTTGTATATAGACTCTTTACATACTCAATCTCATGTATTGAAGGAAGTTTATAGTTTTTTTGAATATATTAAACCGAATGGTCTAATTTATTTTGATGATATAGATAGCGGTCCTTATATGAGTAAACAACGAAAAGACTCAGTCAGTACTGAAATAGCAAATAGAGAAATTTTTGAACTACTTGAAGCTATTTTTAGAGCAAATCATTTATCAATTGATTTTTCTATTTACAGGGGGTCAACAGGTCTTGGAAAATTTATAAAAAAAACAAATTTAGGTGATAAATTGAATTCTCCTTTATTTATCAAAAAAAGACATTTTAAAATATTTTGGCGCTTAATGGAAATATTTAAACTCAAAAAATCTTATCAACATAAAAATTCAAGTAATGAAAGTTTTTTAATTAACCCAAACAATGATTAGTTTAAAATATCATTAAAAATAAATATTTTGTAAAAGATAAAATAATTTTTATAAATCTTTTATTTACTCATTAATTTGTTAATCAAAATTAATTCTCTCTCTTTCATTTATTTCAACATCTTTTCTAATTTGATTATGAATTGCAGTAATATACTCGCCAATAAAGCCTAAAACTAAAAGTTGTATGCCAGAAAAAACAAATATAGAGACGACTATAGTTGGAATACCTTGCACAAGATTATTTTCAAAAAATAAATTGTCGATTAATGTAAATAGTCCAAAAAATAATGAAATTAATGAAATAATGCATCCAGTAAATAGTATTATTCTAAACGGAGTGTCACTTACTGAAATTAACCCATTCAAAGCAGAATTCATATATTCTGTCATTGTTTCTTTTGATTTTCCATAAATTCTTTTTTTCCAAGTATATTTAACAGTATCAAAATTTTCACTATATTCAAAAGCCAGGGTTCTAATGAAGGGGAAATTATTATTTAATTTTTTAAATTTAGTTATAATTTTTTTATCTACAATTTGAAAATCTGTAACATTTAATGGTATTCTATTTTTAGAAAAAATTTTTAAAATTATATAAAAGAATTTTCTAATATATTTCATTACAAAAAACTCTTCACGTTGCTCTCTGCAACCAACAACAAAATCAAAACCATTTTCCCATTTTTTTACTAATTCTGTTATTTTTTCAGGAGGATCTTGCATATCAACGGGGAAAAATAGTAATACAGCATCTCCAGTACTATTTTTAATACCATTGAATAATGATTTAACTGAACCATAGTTTTTTGAATTAAAAATAATTTTTACATTTTTATCCTTAGAGGAAATTTTTTTTAGAGCCGAAACTGTTTCTTCATTTGAGTTATTATCACAAATAATATGCTCATAATGATATTGGTTTAATTCCGTTGAAAAAATTTTTGATATACTATTAGTACAGTCAATTAGAGCATTTTCTTCTTCATTATAACAGGGTGTAACTATTGATATTTTTTTCATTATTATTTTATATTATAAGAAATTTCAATTTAATATAGAACTTAGTCAATTTTCAAATTTTTATAGAAATCTATTGTTTTTTTAAAACCTTCCTTAATACCAATACTAGGCTTAAATCCTAATTTTTTAATTTTTTCTATCGAAGGATAAACTCTATTAAATGGGCTAATTAGATAATTATCTTTTTTGGGCCTTGTTTTGTATATTATTTTTTTATGTTTAGTTAATTTACTTATTACATAAGCTAATCTTTTAATTGAATAATATTCATTATTATTTGCTAAATTATACGCCTCACCATTTTTACCTTTTAGCAAAACAATGAATAAGCCTTGAATTAAATCTGAAATATAACAAAAAGATCTTTTTTGGTTACCTTCACTTTTAATTACTATATTTTTTTCATTAACAGCATTTTTAACAAAATCCATCATAACACGACCATCGTTTAAATTCATAAAAGGACCATAAGTATGGAAAATTCTTAAAATTTTAATTGGAATTTTTTTTTGTTTAAAAAAAGAGTAACAAATGGTTTCAGCAATTTTTTTTCCCTCAACATAAGAAGCTCTTAATGTTAAAGGATTAAAATCAAAAAGTTTTTCTTCTTTTAAAATATTATTTTTGGAATTTCCGTAAACTTCTCCTGAACTAAAAAAAATAAATGATTTTATCTTTATTTTTGATGCATATGACAAAAGATTAAATGTTCCTAAAACGTTAGGCTCTAATGTATTTAATGGAAATTTTTTATAGTTTTTTGGAGAGGAATTAGAGGCAAGATGAAATATATAATCAACTTTCTGAGATATATCTAAATTTTCATTTAAATTTATATTTAGAATTTTAACAAAATTTCTGGTTTTATTATTGATAAATTTTTTTTTTATTTCTTTACTATTTCTTGTGATTAAAAAAATTTTGATATTAAATTTTTTTTTTATATTAAGAAAAATTAAGAAACTTATTAGATAGCTTGCTATAAAACCATTTGCACCTGTAATTAAAATTTTTTTTTTATGTATTTTTTTCCAATTAATAATTTTATTATTAAAGACATTATCTAAATCTTGATAAAGTATTTTTGTGAACATTTTTTTAATTTGCCTCAGAAATTTTTTTATCTCTACTGATTATTGGTATATCCATATTAGACAAGAATTCTTTTCTAGATAATAATGGAGACATATCCTCTATAGGGTTACCAAATTGTAATTTTGGAATTATTTTTTGATTTGGGTTAATTTTGACCTCAATAAACTCTGGTTTATTTGAAGAAATAATTTTTTTTAATTTATTTAAATCATTATGAGTATTAATTAGATTATATCTAATATTAAATGCACCAGAAATCTTCTTAAAGTTAGGATTTGAAACTCCCTTTCCTGAAGCTTCATGTCTTCCGTTTAAGTATAAATCTTGAAATTGTTTAATTATTCCATAACCATCATTATTTAAAACAAATATCTTAATTGGTAATTTAAGTTTATCTACTGTGTGTAATTCTTGTAAATTAATTTGAATACTTCCATCTCCATCAATACAAATTATTTTTGATTTATTTAGAGCTATTGAGGCACCAATACTCGCTGGTAAAGAATATCCCATTGGAGAATTTCCAAATGCAGAAAAAAGTTTTTGTCCATATTTAACTTTAAATGCTTGCATCGCCCAGGTTAAATGCCCACCATCATCTGCAATTATCTTATCTTTTTTACTTAAAATATCTGACAAATAATCAATAAAAACATAAGGATTAACAAATTTTTTTTGATCATAATACTCATTTAATACTATCGGATAATCTTTTTTCCATTTAGAACACTTTTGTGTCCACTCATTACGTATTATTTCTTTTTTTATGTATTTTTTATAATTATAAAAAAAACTTTTAATAGAAAGATTAATTTTTAAATCTATTAATAAGCCTCTTTTTTTACCAAGCTCATTTTTGTCAATATCAACAACAATTTTTTTTGCTTTTCTCGCAAAATTTTTTGGTACTCCTCCAGTAACTCTAGTATCAAGTCTTGTTCCTAGGCAAAGTATCAGATCAGAATTTTGAACAGCAAAATTAGCAGCTCTTGAACCATAAACACCAACATTTCCAATGTATAATTTATTTAAATGATCAATTAAATCAACACCACTCCAAGTTGACACTATAGGAATTTTAAAAAATTTTAAAAAATTAATTAAAGCAAGTTCTGCTTTTCCATATTTTATACCTCCACCTAATATCAAAATTGGTTTTTTTGATTTTTGTAAATAATTATAAACTTTTTTTATTAAAAATTTATAAGTACGTGTTTTATTTAACTTGGATTTATAAGGTTTTAATTTTTTAGGATTGATATTTATCTTTTGTATATCTAATGGTATATCTATCAAAACTGGCCCAGGTCTTCCAGTTGTTGCGATATGATAAGCTTTTTCTAAAATATATCTTATTTCTGAAGCTTTTTTGATCTTATATGAATATTTAGTAATAGGGCGAGACATTTTTTCAATATCAGTTTCTTGAAATCCTACTTGTCTAACATTTATTGTACTGCTATTGAAACCTTGTTGTTCATAAGTATTTACTTGACCACAGATATGCATTGATGGGATTGAGTCAAAATACGAACATGCAATTCCGGTAATCAGGTTAGTTGCACCTGGTCCAGATGTAACCATAGTACAAGAAAAGTTAGGCCCCATTCTTGAATAGGCATCTGCCATCATAGCTGCAGCTTGTTCGTGAGCAACTGAAGTATAATTTATTTTTTTATTTCTTGAAAAAGCATCAACTAAAAAGGAAACTGCTCCTCCTGTAATTAAAAATACATCTTTTACTTTTTTTTTCTGAAGAAATTCTAGAATATAATCAGAAACATTCATTTCAATAATTGTTAATTGGTATCTTTTTTTTTTTAATAAAAGAAGAAATTATTTTATGAATATAGAATATATCTTTGTCTTTCAACCCCTGATGGCAACCTATTAGTAAACCATATTTCATTATATAATCTGAGTTTTTAAAAGAATTTAAAACATTTCTTTTAGATATTAAATTTTTAAATGCCGGATGTCTAAGTGAGTTACCACTAAATATTGGTCTTGTTTGAATCATGTTTTTCTCTAGATAAATTTGAAATTCTTTTCTTTTAAAATTAATATTATCTTTAAGTATAACAGGGTAGGCTAAAAAATTTGTTTTAATATTCTTTTCAACTTTTGGAACTATAAATAATTTACTCATTTTATTAAAAAAATTACAGTGAAGTTTAAAATTTCTATTTCTTATTTTATTAAATTTTTTGAATTTTTTTAATTGAACAAGTCCAAATGATGCACCTATTTCAGATGGTTCAAAGTTATAACCAGGTTCTGAAAAAACAAATTTTCTGTCATAATCAAATCCTTTTAGTTTAATATTTAATCTTTTGTTTATATTTTCTGAGTCTTTAATAAGTGTCGACATTCTACCCCAACTTCTTAAGATTTTAGTTTTTGTGTAAATATTTTTATTGTTAGTGACAAGCATTCCTCCATTACCCGCACAGCTTATTATATGAGATCCATAAAAGCTTGTGATTGATATATCACTATAAACTCCACTTGGTTTACCATTTATAGTAGCACCAAGAGTGTCAGCTGAATCTTCAATTATTAATAAATTATGTTTTTTTGCTATTTGTTTTATTTTTTTCCAATTTGGTAAATTACCAATTAGATTTGGGATCATTAGAGCTTTAGTATTTTTTGTTATTTTTTCTTCAATTTTACTAACATCTATTTGCAAAGTATCAATTTCACAGTCGACAAAAATAGGTGATAAGTTACATATAGTTATTGATGAAATAGCGGTACCGAAATTTAAACATGGAACAATAATTTCACTTCCTTTTTTAAAGTTTATTGCTCTTAAAGCTAAAAGAATAGCTGATGAACCTGAGTTAACCATTAAACCGTATTTTTTTGAAAATAATTTTGAAATTTTAAATTCAAAATCATTTACAGACTTTCCCATTTGAGTTGACTTTTTAAGAGTTGTTAAAACAGCATTAATCTCGTCTTTATCATAAACATTTAAGCCGTATGGAATTCTAGTAGTACTTTTTTTCATAGTCTTATTAATTACGATTTATTTTCCATTTAGATACATTAAAAATTGACGTTCACATATAGATTTAGCTGAATTACCTCTCTTAAAATCATTATTCCATTTTAAGGTATTTTCAACAGATTTAAAAATATCCCATTTTGGTGACCAAAGCAGTTTTTTAATTGATTTTGAGCTATTTAATTTTAAGGATTTACTTTCTTTGATTTTCTTTTTATTTGATATTTTATAATCAAAATTTTGAAATTTCTTAATTATTCTTACGACATCTATAACTCTTTTAAAGTTTTTATCAGTTGGACCAAAATTCCATGCATGTTCTTTATTTTTAATTTTTTTTTCATATTGTTTCTTTGCCAGAATTAAATATCCCATTAAAGGTTCAAGTACATGTTGCCAAGGTCTTATATGATTTGGATTTCTAATCATTATTTTCTGTTTTTTATTAATAGAATTTATTATATCAGGCACTAATCTATTATTTGAATAGTCTCCACCACCTATTACATTTCCAGATCTTGCTGTTGAAATTCTATTATTTAATTTTGAATTTTGAAAAAAAGATTTTATATAACAATCTACAATCAATTCAGTTCCAACTTTTGAAAAACTATATGGATCAAATCCACCTAAAGGATCTGTCTCTTTAAATGGAATATCTTTTTTATTAATTTTATAAACTTTGTCTGTAGTAACTATAACAACAGATTTAACAGATTTTACGTCTCTGACAAGTTCAAGAAGATTTAGTGTGCCAATAATATTAGTTTGAAAAGTTTGTAATGGTTTTTTATATGACTCAATAACAAGTGGTTGAGCAGCTAAGTGAATTATAATTTCAGGTTTTAATAATTGTACTTTTTTTCTTAATCTTTTGATATCGTTGATATCTCCATAAGTATTTGAGTCTATCATGCTCTTTATTTTCGTTTGATTAAATAAACTCTTGTTTTTCGGATATAATGAATAACCATATACCTTTGAATTAAGAAATTTTAAAATAATGCAAAGCCAAGTACCTTTAAAACCAGTATGACCAGTTATAAATACTTTTTTTTTACTCCAAAATTTTTTTAAGTTTTTTATACTTTCCACGGTATTTTTTTCTTTGTTTTTAATAAAATATTAAAATCATTTTTATCTTTAAGCGTATCCAGACTTTTCCAAAAACCATTATGCTTAAAAGCACACAACTTTTTTTTCGAAAGATAATAGCTTAAAGGTTCTTTTTCCCAATAGGTTTTTATGTCATTTATTTTTTTAATTGTATCTTTATCAATTACAAAAAAACCACCATTAATCAAAACATCTGAACTTTTGTTACTATTATCAAAATATTTTACTTTATTCTTAAATAGTTTAAGCACTCCATATCTTTGCTTTGGTCTGACTGCAGTCATTGTAACTTTTGATTTATTTTTATAATGAAAATTAATTAATTTTTTAATTGGAATATTTGATAATCCGTCTCCATAAGTCATCATTATATCTTCATGAAGTTTTAATTTATTATAAGCAATCTTTATTCTACCACCTGTTCCAGAGTTAAGACCTGTAAAAATCAAATTACCAATAAATTCTAATTTTTTATTTTTAAATTTAAATTTGATAAATTTTTTTTCTTTAATCAAAATCTTAATTTTATTTTTATTTTCTTTTAAGAAATAATCAATAATTGTATTTGATTTGTGTCCAAGACAAAAAACAAAATCATTAAATCCTTGATCACAGTAATTGGTTATTATGTGCATTAAAATTGGATTCATTCCAATTCTGACCATGGGCTTAGCTATTAATGTTCCCTCATAATCAAGCCTAGTTCCAAAACCTCCACAGAGAATAAAAGTTTTCATAATTCTTTTTTATATATCAAAATACAACCTGAACATAGTTAGTTTAAAAACTAAGGTTATTAAAATAATCTACTTTAGTTTTGTTAAGTGATGGTGCCCCCGCACGGATTCGAACCGCGGACCTATTGATTACAAATCAATTGCTCTACCAACTGAGCTACAAGGGCATTCGTATCAACGAAGTTTTTA
>MDTC01035291.1_pt1 | contig 10961 bp, 6 predicted proteins | sample 811181 | NCBI WGS metagenome assembly MDTC01 (sample SAMN05326644, study PRJNA326480) | marine metagenome | isolation source: seawater | place: Pacific Ocean: North | collected 2011 | reverse complement strand
GCCGAAAACATCGCCGCGAAGCGAGAGACAGCTTGCGTAGCGCCGTCGCCGTCGTCCTCTTTTGGATATTCCTTTTTTCTTGACAACGACGACGACAATGAAAGCTTCTTCAGCGACGACGGCGACGCAGCGAACATGTCGTTGAATCGCGTCTCGAGATGTTTCATCGCATCGTTATTGTGTTGAGCGTGCATCGCGTGAGATGTTTTCTTCTATCTCGTTATCGAGCGCGAAATTTTGTGCGGCATGTAAGTAATCTTCTCGCGAAAAGTTCGTTCAATTTTTGCTTATTATATTGTTTCTAATATGTTACATGTATTTTGCTTTTTGTGTCAAATGTCTATTGTATAAACGTACACCTCCTCTTCTTACCATTCTACTTCGCTTGTCGATCTTCATCCTCTCTTTCTTTCAATGAGGTAAACGTCCAACCCGCGTTCAAATTCTCGCATGAAGATAGACTCTGCGTTTTTGCCTTCCTCATCTAAGTCGTTCCAAAAACTACCGTTGCTTGGAGATTTGTGCACCAATTCACCTCTCTCCGAGCGACAGGCGCAAATGGCCGTAGATGCTGCTTTGGCGACTAGTTTTTCCGCGTCGGACATGCGCGTGGGCGTGGAACGCGACATGATAGCGGCGATGTCCGCAGGCGGAATATCCATCTTAGCTGCTCTTTTGAGGAGCATCGTGCTGACTTTCAACACTCTCTCGGAACTGGGGCGGAGTTCGATATCGTTGTCGCGGAGGTATTCGATATCCTCTTCTGCGTCGAGGGTTTCAATGTAGTCTTTCGTGGATTCCGAAAAGGGTTGCTTCGCTTGCGGCCAAAACTCCCATTCGAAGCAAACGTCCTCGAGCGTGTGCGGGAGCGCATAGCCGTGATCGATTGGAATCAAGGATACAATTTGGCCCGTGTGTTCGTCCTTTTTGACGAGAATGTTTCCAGCGTTTCGATCCGTGTTTGCCAAGCGAATGTCTAGAACTGCAATTTTATGCACTTCTTCCAAAGGGAACAAACTTGGCCCAAACTCCTCGGCCTCGGCATCAGCCTTGATAAACTCTTGAATTGAACCCAGTTTCCCGCTTTTTTCGTTCTCTCTTTGAATAATATCGTCGTCGCCGCCGCTGAAAAAGACACTCTGTTCACTCAAATTTGCCAAGGATGTGACTGGAACGCCAGAAAAGCCGTCATGGTCGAGTAAATACGCGGCGACCTCTCGCGCCGCGCCTTCACCCACGCGGGTACCTTTTCGCATGCCTTCACCTGGGGAGCTTTGAATAGCCGTCTCGGTGTTGCTTGCGTTATTTAAGTCGTTCGTGCACGAATTTCCTCTCGGATTGTTCTTCGCGAGTGGTTCTTCATCTGCTGGTTTAAATACCGCCACAGTTTCGCCGACAGTAGACTTCAAAAAGTACGCGCCGCCAGTACCGCCCGAGGATAACATTGGGTGAACGCCTGCTAGTAACCCTTCTCTGGCCATGTCAAAACTCCCAATCGGAGTAATCGGTTGTTCAGGTGGAGAAATTGAGTCGATGGGGGAGTTTGACGATCGTAAACTGTGTGATCGCATGTATGAGCCACTCTGTTGATGCGTTTGATGGAATTGATCGACCGAGGAACCAAAGTGGTTATTTCCATTGTAAGTTCCCCAGGATAATCGTGGCGATTTTTGGTGGCTGCCGTTTCGACTGCTACCGCCACCACTGTTGTAACTGTTATTGCTAATGTTAATTGATTTTGAGATAGATTCGTATCCGCTTCCGTACGAACGCGACTGCCCGTTGTTATTCATGTTGTTGCGCACGCCCCGAGGAATGTTCATCGCGCCGTCGACGCTTTGACGAATAGGAACGTGAGGTCTGAGCTCCAACGTCGCACCCGCGCGAACGCCATATTTCGATAGCGGACCATCTTTCAAAGCTTTCGCGCCGTAAAACAAATCCAACTGATTTTCTCCCTCCCCAGTTCGCGCGTTTAAAGAAGAACTCAGCGCGGAAATTTTGCATCTCAAACTCTCCGCGGTTTCGTCTGCTTTCACGTTCAACTCGATGTCACGCGATCCATGCATCTTCACGGTAACATTTTGCGCCTCTTTTTTCACGTAGAAATGTAACGTCGTGTTGTGCGTCACATTCTCGTCCATCAATCGTCTAGAATCAGACAATTCTCTTCCTTTCAAAAGAACAACCGACTCCAACTCTTCGTCTTCATTCACGGGCGCTAACTTACTGTTACTCATCACAGTCGTATTCGGTGGAGAAGTCGAGTTCTTACCTCCATTCGTAATCATTTTGTTTCTATTCTGCATCATTTTCATCTTTTCTAACGTATTCGCTTCTTCAACGTACCTCTTTAAATCCCCGATGGTTTTCGTTTCGTCCAAAGGCAACCAAAAGTCTCTTTCGATGACATTTCCGGTCGCGTTGTCCACCCCAACTGCGGCTTTGATGTGGATATACGACAAATCCGACAGTTTCACCATCAATTTTCTATATTCTTTTGGGTCGTTGAACGTATTGTTTTCTTCTTCCACATTGTTTTCATTGCTTTGTTTTTCTTTCTGCGCCGCATTGCGCAGCACATCTGCTGGCAATACTAAATTCACTTCGTCTTCGGCATTGTCATCGTCGTCGTCGTTGTTGGTGTTATTACTATTACTAAATCTGGATTTAATGGTAGTGTATGTCTTCTCCGGTACTCTCTTAATCCCTTCCGCTTTCGCTTTCAACGTCATGCTCGTCACGATACCTCGTCCTCGCATCACGTCGATCGGTTCGTTGTTCCCGGTGGCCAACATGACTTTAATATCTGGTTTTCCGAGGCGTTTCGAAAGCGACCGAGGCGTCATCAACTCCTCCGAGCATCTGTCTTCATCAGCGTTGGTATTTAGACCTGTCCTTGGCGTCATCGGCAGCACCATCTCACCGCAGTCCTCGTCTTCCATTTTCCCCCTCTTTTCTGTTGGCGATCGGATTCGTGACGAGGCATTTCCATTATTCGTCGCGCTGATCCGCAACGCTCGCATCTGTTCCCCGACGTGCCGATTCTCTCGCTCTCCCTTCGACGCCGCGCCACTACCGTTCACGCTAAAGCCCTGCACGACCTCCGTCGGCTCGCTCCTCGCCGGCGACCGCATGCGCATTCGCGTGTACTCCTCCGTCATGGTCATGTCTCCAAATCTCTCTCTCTGTTGCCCCTTCTCCTTCTCCTTTTGTTGCTCCCAAACGGTGAACACACGCAAATTTTATCTCCCCAAAACGTTGCGCGTTCACCACCACGACCACCACCACGCGACCTTTTTCTCTCTCTCGAATCGTTCTTTTCGCGTCGCCGCGCGTAACTTCTCTTCGATTCTCCTTCGTCTCGTCGAAGTTCGAGGAGACGTTTTACGAGGGGGGAGAGGCGCTTTCGCGCGGTGCGCGAAGAATGAGGAGTTCACAAGATTTTGCCTTTTGGAAGGTGCCTCTGTCCAACTGTCGTTTAGGGTATCATTTACAAAAGGAGTTCCCTTTTGGGACGAGACGTCTCTCTTCTTTACAAAAGCGACTTTGTTGTGTGTTGCACTTTTCAACGCCGGCTCGCAACGACTCGAGAGCAATGATGATGATGATGCGTGGTAACCGGGTTGCCGTCGTGGCTTCGAGCGGGGCGTTTTCGGGGAGGACGAGGAGGAGGACGACGAAAAATCGTGGGCGATTGGATGAGAATTGGAATTTGCATCGACGGAACGCTTCGAGCGGCGGAGGCGAACCTTTTGGAAGACCACCGAGACCGAGACGCGTTTTGGCGGCGAAGAAAGATGAGGACGACGTGAAAGAACACGTGGACAACGCGGCGAAAGTTTTGGATTCCATCATAAAAGAAACCGTGGAGCAGATATTCGTGGACGAAGTTTCCGAGGAAGTCTTCGACGAGGTGGACGAATTGAGTCGAATTGAATCTGCGCCTTCAACCGCGTTCGAGAGAGAAAAAAAGCGAAGGAAAGAGATGGAAATTGAACAAATGCGCGTGAGAGTTCTGAAATCGGTGGTGAAATCTAAGTTTAACGAGTTAGACGGGACCTTTCTATCCGTGCTAGGGGCGTACATTAAGGAAACGGAGATGAAAGACGATATGCCGTTGCTCTCGCTTTTGCGAGCGATTAAGGAAGAGACTTTGCAAGCGGTTACAGTGGAGATGCAACCGGAGATGCAGGTGGTACAATTGGTCGCGCGATTAATGCGAGGCGAAGATAGGGCAGAGGTTTTGAAGATTGCACATAAAGGAGGTGGGCGAGCGAAGTGTTTGAAAGTTTACGGCGATGGGGAAGTCGAAGATCCTACCGAAGAAGAGAAAAAGGACGAAGCGTCGCGAGAAGATTACGTGCCGAAAGCGGACATCGACGAGGTCGAAAGGGCGGCAGCGCAGTTGTGCGACGAAATGGAGTTGAGAGAGGTGATACCGTCGTGGGATTTGTTGTATCAAATTATATTGGCGCGAGAATCGGCGAGACAAATGTCGCCGAAATCGGACAGGTTGGGCGTATATTCTGAAATTGTCGTTTCGGGAGCGTTCGCGCCTTCAGAGTTGCCCAAAGCCGAGTCGGCATTGATTCGAAAACTCGTACGAACCGACGATGCGAGCACAAGACGTGAGATGTTGTTCGAAACAATGGAGTCCGCGAGAATTGAAAATGAAAAGTTATCGGAAGAAGGGAGGAAACAACACGAGGAAGGGAGAATTAAACTCACGAAAACCACTCGCGGATTTACTGAACGAGAAGAAATCTCCGACGAAGAGTTAATGCTGAAAGACTTGAGGCCGGGAAGGATGATTGATTGCTTGATTAATTTGCGATGCTCACTTTTAGAAGACGAGAGGGTGAAAGAAAGAGGCGAACAGGCGGTCGTTGCAGAGAGAATGGCGGTTATGTATTTCGAAATGTGTGATCTCGTCTTGAAAAATGCCAACGGCGGCATTCTTCCAACGAATAATACGAAGAGTAATAGCAAAAATAACAGCACTTCAGAAGGAGGAGGAGGCGGAGCGGGTGCGAGGTAGATGTGTAAAATGTAAGCGATGCAATATCAATATATGTACAATAAACAATTTCTTCGCCTACCAACGTATAATAGTACAATTTTTACTTCTCTTTATCATCGTCGTCGTCGTTTCGCATACTAAGCGCATCGGCGAAACTCTCCTCGGCAATTTTACCCAACTCCGATTCTTCTAAAGAAGAGCCGGCTAAGCTGCTAGTATTACGCGCACGTCTGAGCACTTGCATTAATCGCTGATTGGCTTCGTTACTTTCCAATATATCGTTTGATGCTGCTGACTTCGGTTCGCTCGCACTGTTGCTATTACTATTACTGGCGCTGTTTACCGCTAATCCAACCTTCGCTAAAACGTTGGCCACCTCGTGCGCAGACGGCGCTTCTTCTAACTCCTCGACTTCAAAAGATGAGTTAGTATTCGACCCCGCGCGCCTGCTTTGTTTACTTCCAAGAGAAGATAAACTGCTATTTTGTGGCGACAAACTCGGACCATCCTCCTCCTGATTTTGAAACTCGGAAAGTAACCGAACCGATTTCATTCTTTTCGGCGAGATGCCGTGTAAGTTATCCGCCATCGGTTTCTGCTCATCTTCCGCAACTAGAGTTTGTAAATGCGTTAAAACTTCTAAGGATAACGACCGTTCTACGCCTTTCTTCTTCCTTTGGCCTTCGGCTAACTTTTTAGACGCCGGAGTTAGTTCTGGTGTCCTACCCCTTGGCGGTTCGTCGCCGAAGCAGACGCACACGACGGAGATGTTATCTGCACTATGCCGTCTCAATGCTTCGTCAGCTAATTGCTTTGCAGCTATGTTTGGGTTGTTGTTTACAAGTAACGATTTCCGCGCGAAATCAACCGCATTTTGCGATGAAAATACGTCCCATAAACCGTCGCACGCTAAAATCAAAAACTCGTCGTTCTCGACGTCTATTTCCCACGTATCAATTTCTGGCTCCGCGGTTAACGGTCCAGGCTTACCAGTCTCTTCGTCTCTTTTTAAACCTTCAAAGTGCCAATCACCAAAGGCTCGACTGACACCTAGTAAACCGTTGACGTACCCGTCTTCAATAAACCCGCCCGCACTTTTTATTCTCTCTTCTTCGTCCTTCAAGGAGGGTTTTTGATCTCGAGTCAAATCGTGCGCTATTCCGTTTCTACTCACCACGCATCTGGAATCTCCAGCATTCGCGACGATCAATTTGCCATCAAACAAACACGCTGTACACGCGGTCGATCCACTTGTTTCCACGTCGTCCTCGTTTTCATCTTCTTCCAAAAATCCATCCTTTCTTTTCGGCCTCTTGTGCCTCGTCGCTTCGTAAAAATCCAAATCGGTTCGCACGTACGCCTCAATCAACGCTTTATCAACGTCTCCTCTTTGAAAATTTGGATCCTTCAAGATGTTCTCCACTAAATGTTCCTTCAAATACAACGCTGTCCCAGTTCCTCCGTGGCCATCAAAAACGCCATAAAAAGACACCAACTCTTCTGAGTATGCTACCGTCCTGTTTTCGATGACTACCGTCGCGTCTTCCATAAACTCCCTCGCGCCTAACTCCGCGTGTTCTCCCGAACGTAACGTCGGCGTGGAAGGGCGACTTGACGAAGATTTTGCGCTCTGTCCTCCAGGTGTGGACGATCTCGTTTGGTTGTGTACGTGTTGCATCCCTGGCGACCCAGTGTTTATTTTCCTCACGTCGCTCGCGTATTTCAACTGAGAGTTTGTATACGCAGCCGACGCCGGCGACATTGGCAATTCACTTTCTGTCTCTTCTCGATTGCGCGTTCCTCCATCCGTGGCATCGAGCGATTCATCGTGCGCGGACGCGAGCGCATCGTCCGACGACGACTGCGCTCGAGGTGGCCGGCCCATTATTCTCCCCGTTGCACGTTTTCCTCGCTCTCCCTCGCTCTCCCGACGATTGAATTGGAAAATTTCACCGCGCGGGTAATTTACCCAGTCGAATCCGCGCTTTCTTTTTATTATGGCAACGACTGTGGTTTTTCGACGACGACGACGACGCTCGAAAACAAAAAAAGAAACGACTTTATGCTGCCGTCTAAAAAGACGATGCAGGCGCGCGCGTCGTCGCCAAAACGTGGGCGGGGGGTCCTCGTTGTTCGTTCAAAGTTCTTCTTTCTCTCTGGGATTAAATCGCCAATTTTCAGAGAAGAAAAGAACCAAAAAAAGTCCAAAAAAGCATTGTTTAGGGTATTATTGTTTAGGGTATTAGTGGAGAGAGAGGCCTTTGACTCGCACGAGAGCGCTTCAAGGGGAGACGACAACAGATACAATATATATACTTCAAAGAGAGACTGAATTGGCTGAAGAATTGAACGACTTGTTGGTTAAAGAGGAAAAGAAAACCAAGGACTTGACTACCATTATTAAACAAGTTGAAAGACAAACAAAAATAAGAGTTCTTGACGACGTCGGGGGAGTTCTTCCAGATGTATTAAAGAAGGTGAAAGATGTAGCCTTGGTTGATACTTGTGATAACGAATAAATAAGTTTCGGTTGTCCACTACTACAGATCCAATTCCAAACACTGCCTATCGCGCGCGTAAGCACTCTTTTTGTGATTAAGAGAGAATGCGGCGTATCTTCTGTTTGTCGAACCTTTTGGATTTAAAATTAAGGGCATTATTCCGTTTTTTTTCCGAAAGGTCGCCGCCAGTTCTTTCGTTTGTTTTTAAAAAAAGGCGGAGAAATGCTTCAACAAAATATTTAGAGTTTTAAGACCAAAGTTTTCAAAAATATTCACCCTCCCCCCAAACTCGCGCAACTTAACGAACCCGCCAACCCATACACTCGGCGTTCGGTTAGACAATCAAATCTTTTTTAGTAATCACCTATTTCGTTTCTGATTTCACGATCCTAAAGACCTCGAAGGTTCGCGCACTTCTTTTTTGTACACGCATAGCATATAATTCAAAACAATCTTCAAGGTGTTCAAACTATCAACCCAAACCCTATACCAAAATCCTCATTTGTGGGATCTTTTTTTCCGCAAAAGTGCGCACTTTCCGTAAAAATGCTCGTCCCGGAGAGCAGCGACGGGAGGAGTGGTGAAGGAGCGCACCATCCCCTCGACGAATTGACGGAGGAAGAAATTTCGCAGGCTGTGAAGTTGGCGAAAGATGTCGTGTCAAAGTTCGAAGTCGAAGTGCGTTTTAACTACGTGACGTTGCTCGAACCTAAGAAGATCGAGTTGCGTGCCTTTTCGAAAGGGGGAAATCCGCTGGCTCGAAAAGCGGAGGTCGTCCTGAGCATGCCTTCGGAGGGGCGAAACTTTAAAATTTCGATCGATCTTACTTCTTCTGCTGCGCTGTCTTGCGAAGAACTTCCGAAGACAACTCAACCACTCTTCACCCCGGATGACTGTGCTTTGGCTGAAAAGATATGCAAAGCTGATGAAAAGCTCCTCAGTTTGCTCAAAAGTCGCTTTGGCGTCAAAGATACGAGCGAGCTCGTGTGCGACCCGTGGTCGATACATGGCGCGAAAGAGGGACAAGAAGTCGATTCAAGATACATTCAGTGTTTCTTATATTGGCAGCGTAACGAAGCTGATAACCAATACGCCCATCCCCTTGATGTCGTCCCAGTGGTGGATATGAACAAAAGTGCTATAGTTGATATGAGCTACCAACCGGGTGCGGCGCCAAGTATGTCCCGAAATACGGCAAACTACCATCGTGATGGCCTCAAAGAGAACACTTATTTACCTCGAACCTTCAGAAGCGAAACGGCTTTGCTCAATATAAATCAACCGGAAGGTCCGTCGTTCCGTGTGAGCGGGAAAGTTGTTGAATGGGAAAAGTGGAGTTTGCGAGTGGGGTTCAACTACCGCGAAGGCCTCGTTTTGTACGATATCAAATACGATGGTCGATCAGTAATTGATCGCTGCTCTATTGTTGAAATGGCTGTGCCCTATGCGGATCCGAATCCCCCTTTCGAGCGTAAATGCGCGTTTGATGTCGGAGACTATGGCCTTGGATACTGTGCAAATACTTTAGAGCTTGGATGTGACTGTCTCGGTGCTATACACTACTTCGACACTTTTTTGTGTAATAGTGCTGGTGTGCCGTATAAAGTGAAAAACGCCATATGTATGCACGAGGAAGATGACGGAGTTTTGTGGAAACATGTCGAATATCGCAATGGTCACTCAGAGGCTCGAAGATCGCGCCGCTTAGTGTTAAGTTTCATTGCCACGGTTGTAAACTACGAGTATCTCTTTTACTGGTACTTTAAACAAGATGGTACCATCGAATTTGAGGTGAAACTTAGTGGCATGCTATCTACGAATAATCTCAGCAAAGGTGAGCGTGAAAATGGGGGATGGCCAGAGCATGGTGTTCTGGTCATAGATGGGGTAAACGCGCAAATGCATCAGCATATGTTTTGTGCTCGAATTGACATGGCTGTGGATGGAAACACAAACAGTGTCGAGGAGGTTGATTTATTGAGACAAAAGAGGGATGAATGTAAGAACCCATTCGGAAATGTATTTAGAGTGGTATCAATGCCTCTAACATCTGAAGCGCTCGGAGCGAGAGTGTGCTGTCAGGAGAGGGCGCGGACATGGAAAATCACAAATCCAAGCGTTCTCAACCCAATCACGAAAAATCCGGTATCATATAAACTTATTCCTTTCACGAGTGGAGCTTCACAACCGACATTGCTGACTGACGAAGACTGCATGGTAAACAAGAAAGGTAAATTTGCGACTAAGAACTTATGGGTGACTGCTTATGAAGATTCTGAAAAATGGCCTGCAGGGGAATTCACTGTCCAAGGCCTTCTCGGCAAAGGTCTTCCTGAATTCATTGCATCTAACCGAAATATTGCCGCGACTGACATCGTCCTCTGGCATTGCTTCGGTGTTACCCATGTTCCCCGACCAGAAGACTTTCCAGTAATGCCTGTTGAACACACGGGATTTTCACTGAAACCGGATGGATTTTTTCAAGGTAATCCTGCTAACGATCTCCCACCACCAGTGAAGAAATGTGGCAGCACGTGAGGCCTCGTCGTCGTGAAACTATTTTTTACGGAAAAGCGAAAAAGCGGTCGAGACTGTGAGAAAACGAAGGGTCGGCGTAGCTTCTGAGCGCTTTTCCTCTCCTCTCTTCCGCAAAAAAGTCGAAAAAGTCGAATCGAATTGTCCTTTCAACAACAACGTTGACCTTTTACGACGACGATGACGTTTCGACACGAGACGGGATGAAACGAAATCGCGGGGAGCGCACCTGCATCAGAAACACCATGTAAGCTCCGAGGGCAACCACAGGGTGGTCAAGTTCGTTTGATTGGTCTCGGCGGTGACCATAGTTGATTAGCGTCGGTGAAAATGTAAATTTTGTTTTCTGCGTCGGTTCAGATTGGAGAGGATAACGGTTGGTGAATTGAAACAAATCAATCTCGGGGAAGAGACGGTCGTCGTGACAACTTTCAGACAAAAATCAGACAAATTGAACTACATATGAAACTTGCGGGGATTTCTTATAGTATAGCGCGGCGAAGCCGTGATTATAGAGTAAGAGGTAAAATATACATCGTATTTTTGTTCCAATCTTTGATTGCATAATCATATTCATATCTACCTTAGGTACATTTTTTTACCGTGCCTGAACTTAAAAACTTGTATAATATTTTTATTAAAATGTAGAGAAACTAATCTTTAGTCAAAACTCTACTAACTTTTTACCTAACTTTGAATGGCTAAACTAAGCCACACCACAGATTGTTTTTCATCCCTTTTTTCCTAATACCTTGAGGAATTGCGAGAAGAGACTTAGTTTCTCGAAATTCCGAAGTATCTATGGTATATACTTTTTATATATTAATCTGTAGTAAATAGAAATAAATTACCTTTAATCATTAGGTTTTAGGGTTTCATTTCCCATCGTCCGTACTTTTGAT
>MDTC01108425.1_pt1 | contig 10964 bp, 10 predicted proteins | sample 811181 | NCBI WGS metagenome assembly MDTC01 (sample SAMN05326644, study PRJNA326480) | marine metagenome | isolation source: seawater | place: Pacific Ocean: North | collected 2011 | reverse complement strand
TGTGCCCAAACAATAAAAGACATAAAGCCTAAAAAGATCATCGCATATACCAATGATTTATAACCCTGAATAGGTTTGCGAGTGTTATTAGCAATAACTTCAGTAACAATACCAAAAGCAGGTAAAATTAGCACATAAACTTCAGGGTGCGCTAAAAACCAAAATAAATGCTGCCATAATAATGGGCTGCCGCCTCCAGCATTCGTCAAAACTTCACCTGAAACTACCAATCCACTTGGCATAAAAAAGCTTGTACCGGCTAATCTATCCATTAACTGTAATACTCCTGCAGCTTCAAGTGGTGGGAATGCAAGTAACAAAAGAAAAGCGGTTATGAACTGAGTCCAAACAAAAATAGGGAGTTTCATCCAGGTCATTCCTTCCGTGCGAAGTTGAATAACCGTTGCTAAAATATTAATCGAACCTAATAAGGAAGAAGTAATTAACATCACCATTCCAAATAGCCAAACGGTTTGACCAGTTGTTGCAATATCTGCTAATGGCGGATAAGAAGTCCACCCTGAATTTGCTGCACCACCAGGTACAAAAAATCCAATAGCCATAATTACAGATCCCAAAAAATACATCCAATAGGATGTAGCATTTAATTTTGGAAAGGCCATATCGATGGCACCTATTTGTAGTGGAACAAAATAGTTACCAAAGGCGCCAAATGCTAACGGGACTACACCCAAAAAGATCATTATAGTTCCATGCATAGCACCTAATGAATTATACATCTCAGAAGGTAAAATTCCACCATCCCCTAATATTCCACCAACAAATGGTACTGGACTTTCAGGATACGCCAATTGATAGCGCATTATCATCATTAGCCCAAACCCAAACAATAACCATACTAAAGATGTAATGCCATATTGGATACCAATGATCTTGTGATCAGTAGAAAAAACATACTTTGTCCAAAAACTTTGCTTATGATGATCAGAGCTCATTAAGTATTCCTAATTTTTCTAAAATGAAAATTTGTTTTATTTTATTACTATATGAATTGAGTGCTAAAAAAAGCATTGGAATATAATTCCTCATTAATATGATGACAAAATATTTCATTTACTTTTACGATTCATTTTCTCCCGCTTAACAATTACTCTATCAGTTAAGTGTTTTAGAGATTCATTTTCTAGCATATGTCTCATTTTTTCTTTAATAGGTTTCCATTGGTCGTGTAGAGGGCACGGAATTTCATCAGAACATAGACTCAAACCAATTACACATTTTGGATTTACATGAATAGGACCATCAATACAAACAACAATATCATTTATATAAATTTTTTCAGGAGACTTAGCCAACTTAACTCCTCCAGTTCTCCCTCTAGTCGCATGAACCAATCTATGTTTAACTAAAGATTGCATAATCTTAGATAGAAATTGTGATGGAATTTCATATGAACTTGCAATCTTATGGATCATAGTTGGAGAATCTGATTTTTTTTCAGTTAAATAAATCATAGCCTGTATGGCGTACTCTGCGGATTTAGAATATAACATGGGCCTTGAGATTACCATCGATTACACCATTAAATCAAAATAATTTTGAATATTAATATCCTCTTTTCTTAATAACATTAAACATCCGGTTATATATTCACTTTTCCTTCCAAGTCATCATATGATAATTCAATCTTTTCTATTTTATTATTTTCAATATCATATACATTATATCTTTTTAGTTCCTTGCCATATGTATGAATACTAACTGAATATGTACTACTAGGATTCCCTACCATATGGATATCATTATCTGGAGGTAAAACAAAAGTTGTTTGTCCTTCTTTTGCAGAAATTGACCCGCATTCAACAATAGATTTATTATTGGGTTGTGATAAATTCTCAACCCACTTGAAGTTTGTTACAGATAAAGAGCCTTTTAAAACACCTACCACCCCCCAGGTTCCGTGATCATGAATAGGGGTTGAGGCACCAGGTGCCCAAACAACTGCAATTACTATAAAACCATGATCTGGGTCAGAATATAATCGATACCTTTTATAATCTAGTTTATATGGCTTAATAAAAATATTCTCTGAAAGTAATAAATTTGAGTTTATGAGTGTTCTTAACGAAATTTCAGCTAATTTAACAATAGCATTTTCACTTATATCAAAATTTATCATTCTCTTTATTCTATCAATATGTTCATTTACAAGACGAAAAAAATCATCATTCCCAATTGAATGAATAATAGAGTCTTTTTGTTTTACTTGATCCGGAAAACATTGATCAGTTGATTGGGTTTTATTTAGCATAATTTTTCTCCTTAATTATGATTTTTCTTTTTTAAGAAATTCATTTAAAAACCTTCCTGCTTCTGGATAAAAATCACCATCAACATATGTTGATAAATTTTCAGAAAATATTTTAGTCCATTCCAAAAAATGATCTTTTTGGAAATCAAAAATTGCTTTTTCGCAAACCTCTTTTTCATCTTTTAAACCTTTTTCAATTGCCAGTAACTCCTTTAGCAGTATGAAGGATAAGAATTCGGCTTGAGTAGCAATATGATCTGCCCTTTCAATAGATTCAACTTCCATTGCAAAGGCTCTATAGAAGGCATTTAAATCAGCCAATTTCTGTGTCCGAAAGAAAACGTCTGAATTTTTTAAGTGCTCTAACGCATAAGGTGCCGTTTGTTTCGATAAAGTGTGTCCAAATACACCTATAAATTCGCCGCTAATCCTTTCCATGTTTGATTTATCCAGTTTAATCAGAAGTTTTTGGAATGAATTAGATAATTTAGTTTTCTTCAAGCTCTCATCCTCATCTAGTTGAAAGCAAGCATCCAAAACGCCCCCCTGAATTATCGGTGTCAATAACATGCTAAACTTTTCACAGTCAGGATCTGAAAAGAGGGAGGACACAGCACCATAAATGGTTGATCTAGCTGCTATAGTTTTTTCTGATGTATGATTAGTTTCCATAATCAAATTGAATTAAAATGGTTATTGGGCCTTTCATACATGGGCTCTTCTACTGTAGTTCGAACACATTCGTTCCCTTTCTCATTATAACCAATCACTGTATCATTATAAATATTCAATGAGGTTTGGGAGCCGTCAGCTAAGGTCACAATTTTTTCATAAATCTTTGGACCTTTTTTAATTTTATATTTGTAAATCACTTCTCGTTGAGCTCTGAACAATTGTAATATTGCCATTAATTCTCGTGACGGTGCTGTATACCTGTCAATCGCTTGTTCTACACCTGGACCAAACATTTGGGTTAAATAAGATCTTGGCGCCCACCTTGGAGGGATGTAAAATATATTTGGCTCAGTTCCAAACTGGGGATATATGGGCAGTGCCACTTTTTCTTTTTGTACCATCCAATACAGTGGATTTTCTTCATCCTTATTCCATAATCCATCCCTATTCATTTTCACTAAACCCTGCATACGAATTTTCCCTACACAAGAAGACATGCAGCGTGTTTCAACTGGTACCCCATCAGGGGTAATATCATTGTCCTGACCTTCTAAACGGGGATAACAAGCAATACATTTTTCTGAAATTTTTGTCTGACCATTATACATGGCTTTTTTATAAGGACAAGCTTCTACGCATTTTCGATAACCACGGCAACGTTCCTGATCGATAAGCACTACCCCATCTTCATCTCGCTTGTAGATAGCTTTTCGTGGACAAGCAGCTAAACAAGCAGGATAACTACAGTGATTACAAAGTCTTTGGAGATAGAAAAAATAACTTTTATGCTCTGGTAACCTGACTGGTTCATCGATATAACCTTGGCTATCTTTTTTTGTAGTATTTGGCGGTGAAATATCTTCACCAATATTGGGTTTAAGCCATTCTTTATCATCGGGTAAATAACCCAACACTCTAGATTGACCATTTTTGGTTTTCTCTTTTTCCGATGCCTCAAAAATCGTCATTCCATCATATGTTCCATCATTATTCCAAGTCATCATTCTATCTTGCCGGTAATGAGCATCTTTAAGCAGGTTCAATAGTTTGATATCCCAAAACTGCGGGTATCCACCATATGGTTTGGTTTCCACATTATTCCACCACATTAGTTCCTGTCCCTTTGAATAGGTCCATGTACTTTTGCAGGCCATTGTACACGTCTGGCAACCAATGCAACGATTGATATTGAATACAGCTGCAAACTGCCGTTCAGGAAATTTTCCTTCGTATGGATATTTCATTTCCCGGTTTATTTGCCAATTATATACTTTTGCCATTTAGGATCCTTGGATGTTTATTATTTGTATATTTGCATATACCTGATCGATAATTTTCTCTATCTCAGGCATGCCTAATTGAACATAAGCCATGTGCAAACCTCCATAAAGAGGGTTCGTAAATAATTTTAATAATTCATCTTGTGATACTCCCATGTCCCTAAACTCTTCAGCCATCACCTGTGCTTGCAATGAAATATTTCCACCCGGTATTTCTATTGGCTTTATTTCAAAGGGATCTTCTTTATCAAAATCTTTTACCATTCATCTTCTCCAATTGATGTTAGGTTTCCTGCCAAATAATCTTTCATTAACTCATTCTCATTGGATGGAGTAAATCCAGTTTTAACAACATCAATTTTTCCTTTTCCTTTCAAGCCTCCCTTTTCAGCAAAAGTAATTTTAACCAACGTTTCTTTAGGGACTGTGTTTATGGCATGATTGTCCGCCTCATACCCAAATAAAAATCCCATTTTTGCTTTGGCTTTATGAAAAAGGCTATCTAACTGCTGCATAGGCATCTGCCATCCATAGGTCAATGATTGGTGCGAACCATAGCGATAACTTGCTTGATATCCTGTATCCTTAGATTGTGCTCTACCATCTGATCGAGATTCATGAGCTAAAACAGATTTTTCTGTCGCCATACAAGCTCCGTGCTTGATCATTATTACATGATAAGGATAGGAGGGGTTATAACGACAACGTAATTTTAAACGTGCAACCTTATAGAATGGATCATTCATATCAAAATTTCTATAAGGACGATTTTGAGGATCCGCATCCACATACACATAATCACCATCTTCAATACCTAAATCTTTGGCAGCTTCTGAATTCATATACATGGTATGGTCACCAACACCTGGCGCCCGTTTATCATTACGGTAGGGATCTCCAAATGGATTAGACCAAATAAAATGCCAATCAACTGTTTGCCAGCTTGAATGAGTAGCATGACGAGTTTTAGGAGTAAGACAATAAAAAGAGAAGCCATTTTCCCATAGAAAATTTTTTGTTTTTTTCACTTTTTTCCATGGAAGCTTGACGTTTCTAACTTGTCGATCTTCTGCAGATGTAGCATCGAGTGAAATTCCATAATCTTCGGGTCTTATAAGAGGATTATTTGATACAATTACATTAGGTAAATACGGGGTTGCCTCTGGTCCTTCGCGGTGAACGATAAAATTCTCTCCATATTCAATTACCTCTGGTTCGTCATTGTAAGTTTGCAATCTTCCTGTTGGCGTAAAAAATGGAGTGTTATCCTTAATCTGCTCATAGAAGGGAATTCGAGGATAAGTGCGGAATAATACAAGTGCTGATCCAGGTTCACCATATTTACCATCCATGATATCTTTTGTAGTATAACCATGTGTCGTATTACTACCATCTAATAACCGATCAATATAGACTTCTGTTTTGCCTTCTAATACAAATTTCCAGTACGCTTCAAATCGTTTATCTTTGAGTATCTCCCCCAATTGTTTTGCAACACTAGCCCATATAGTAACATCATCCTTTGAATCAAAAACGGGTTTTAGGCCACCATTCCATATTTGTAAAAAAGGATTCGAGCAAGATGCCGTTAATTCATAAGTCTGTTGCTCTGCCCAGCTATTTGCTGGTAAAACGATATCAGCATATTCGCACGTTGCTGTCATTTCAATATCCTGACTAATGATCATTTCAATTCCAGGATTGGTGTTTTTAACCATTTCATAGTGGTATTTAGCATTGTTCAATAAGTTAACATTGTTATGCCATATTGCTTTTGTGGGTGTTGGCATATGGGTCTTGCCGGTAAACGATTTTTTCCCCGATAAAGGTGTATCAACTAGCAATGGGAAATCTCCCACATTCCAATATGATGGTTCCTCACCTCGTGCAAACCCTTTAATTTTTAAATCTTTTGCTTTAGCTTTCGGGTCCAAATTAGGTTCAAAGGGATCTTCTGCTACCCAACCCTTAAATCCGGGGCCCACTTCATCTGAGCCTTGAAAAAGTCCCGCCTTATAATTGCCAGCCCAAGTTTGACATCCGGCTCCTCGTTTACCAATGTTTCCAGTAAGAATTACTGGCAGATAACATGCACGATTATTTTCTACTGCATGAAACCAATGGTTCAATCCTTCACCTATATGAATTGCCGCTGGCTTTATCGTTGAAAGGTCTCTAGCTAGCTGCTGAATTAATTCTTTATTAGAATGGGTTATTTCTACCACCGTATCCAAGTCATAATCTTTAAGGTGGATATTTTTGTAAGCCCAGAAAATTGTGCATACTGCTATTGAGTTTCCATTTTTATCTTTAATTGTCCCATTCCAATCCAATGCAGGATCAATTTTCTTTCGTTTCAAAACTTCACCTATATCTTCACGTGTAATAGATTGAACAGATTTTGATTTTTTGTCAAAAACTGTAAAATCACCAATTTTTTCATATTGTTCTTTTTTCATCCCATGGACTGTGAAACTAGGCCCATTTTTTGATAATCGGTTTTTGTAACCCTCGATAAAATCTTCAGGCTTTAACCGTTTTAGGGTATCCTTTCTTATCAAAAGTGGAAAGTCAGAAAATTCTTTAAGGAACTTTTTATCGTGCCAATTGTTATCCATAATGATTTTAGAAATTCCTAGTAGCAGAGCTGTATCAGTGTTGGGGCGGATAGTTAACCAATAATCTGCTTTAGATGAAGAAGGCCCATACTCTGGAGAAATATTTACTAATTTTCCCCCTCTCTCCATGATCTCAGCAGCAAAATGATTGTCCGCTCGCTTGTTTTCAACAAGATTTTTTCCAATGGAAACAAGTAATTTGCTATAACGCATTTCATTCATATCGACATCCGATGCTTGAAGTCCATGAACGAAAGGAAATCCAGGAGCCTGATCCCCATGCCACGTATAGTTAGACCAATTCCTGCCCGCTTTAGCTTCTTTTTTATCTACACCCCTTACATGTTGATCCACTAATGCTAATGTATTACTGAATCTATAGGCACCATATTTTCCAATAACACCCAAAAGGCCCATACCTCCCCGCAGCTTAATTGTTCGAGTACCAGCTCCTTCCCAATGAGTAAGCATTTCTTCAGGATATCCTTGATCTAATAAGCGTTTTTTACCAATATCACCACTATAAGTTTTAGAAATATTGATGAGCCCATTAGCGATGTAATTTTCAATTTTATCCCAAGAAATCTTGATTAGAGTATCTTTTCCTCTCGAATTAAATTTATACTTTTCTCGATTGGTTGGAGTAAGATAAGGGAAACCATCATCTGCCCACTTCTTCCATCCTTTTCTAACCAACGGGTATTTCAACCGATAGCTCCCGTAAATACGTCGATGGAATGTAAATCCGTTCGAACAACCTCGTGGATTCCAAGCATGAGTGCACTGGTTACCGTAGAGATCTTTAATTTTATGTGAATCATAATTTTGCTCTGTCCGAATCATAACCCCATTACGACTAAAACCACGCATACGGCACTCATGAGTGCAGTTTGGAGAACAAATAAAAGTGAAACTTTCATCAAATTTATATTGGTTGCGGTAAATCTTTTCCCATCCTCTATTTGGATAATGAGACAGAGGATTATCAATCCCATCGATTCCTTTGAGATAATACATACTACCGGGCATTGACCATAAAAGACATGCACTTCCTAATCCAGTGGTTCCCACCTTTAAAAAATCTCTGCGACTAATTCTGGATTTTTGTTTCTTACCACTGATATTATTGTCTACTAAATGATTTTCTTTCATACTAATCCTTTAAATCTAATTGATACCACGTTGAAACCATTTTCTGACCGTTTCGATCCTTTTCGTCGCCATTCCAAATGGCAAAGGCAATAGGAAAAGATTGGCCTATTGAAAAATCGACTTTTTGTTTAGAATCAGATCGTAATTTTCTAACAAATACAACCTGCCACTTTTCTCCGTCCCAAATCCCGCTCCCCATAACTGTTTGTTCATTTCCCGGTAAAGATTTTACCGTTTGAGGCCCTACTGCCACGACATTTTCGATTGGTGATTCTTTAGTATCCGCTGAATTAATATTATTAGCATCCCGACCCGCTTGATATGCATTGTCATTCATCAATTGAGGATAAGTTGTTACGTTAGAATCACTAACTCGATTAGGATAAGCACGCAAAATATCAGAATAAACATTCTTTTTACTTTGCCATTCAGCTTTCCAAAACCATATATCTGTGGGGTGTTCTTTTGACCCCATCCCATGAAACCCCTCACTCCCATCAATTGAAAATTGCATAGCTGCACCATCTTGAAAATCTTGAACTCGGTATAAACCTTGATTCTGAGATTCATCCTTCCATTCCATTTTTGCAGCAATATATTTTGAATTGTATAATACCTTCACATTTATCATTTGATAATTAACCTTGCTACTTTGCCACAATCGTGAAATGGGGATTAAGTGTGAGGCTCCGCTTGACCACAAATTATTATTTACATCTAAGAATTGTTTAGGTTGAATAAATCTCTTTGTTTTTGTTGCAGTTATTCTCCCATTATGTAACTGATCATCGAATTTATCGATCTTGTTACTTTCTAAACTTTTTACATAATGGACTAAAGCCCAAGCTAACTTATTTCCTTCATCCTTGGGACGCCCCAATAAATCAGATAGATTACCATATGAAGGCATTGGGGTTCCATCGATACCCGACATAAATCGTAAATATAGATCTCGCTTTGTGGCTCCGCCTACATACACTCCAGTAGTAAAGTCTTTTGGAACGATGGGGTACCCCCTGGAATCAGTTAATTTGTTAGATGAAGGTCCATCACCTTTACCACTTTCACCGTGACACATGTTGCAGCCCGTTTCATTATAAATTAATTTTCCTAAATCAATTAATTCTTGCGTAGGAGCTAAGTCAGATGGGATAGGTATTTGTTTTACATTTTGATTATTGAGTGAACTGAATTTTTTTACGAAATCAACTAATGACTTTATTTCATTATCTTTTAGAAAATTGAATGCAGGCATAGCTGTTCCAGGCATTCCTTTATTAATAGTATTGAATAAGTCTTGATTGGTAGGTGGATTCCCGGGTAAGGTTGACTTTATTTTATATTTTCCTGTCGTAAAATCTCTTGGCTTTGGATAAACTAAATATGCTAGTTCCCCATCCCCATCACCGCTGACACCATGACAGGAAGCACAATATAAGTTGTATAAAGTTTCACCTGATTTATTTTTTTCCACAGGTACAAATGCAGAAAAAATGATCAATAATAAAAATAGTGGGATTAAAATAAAAGCTTGATGCCATTTATTATTCACAATTAGTTCCTTTAATAAATGAATCTGGATTGTGTAGCCCCACTATCTTTGCAATTATTTTATAATCATATCGATGCATGAAGGGTGGGCAAGTATGGTAATTATAATCTATTATTACCATGGCTACTATGGAGTCACCTAGGAAGGTATTGTAGCACCCTTCATGCATCAAGAATGATATCATTTTAAAAAAAATTCTATCTTTTAGACTATCTGATAATTATGATTTTACTTGCAATTGCAATCAGAGCAATCACAATTACAGTCATCACAGTTACAGTCTTTACAATCACAGTCACAGTCACAATCTTTACAAAACAACATATGCGCCTCTTAATTTATTAGGATAATTATATCCGAATATATTATAATAATTTATACAATACAAGTATTTAGGATGCTATTATCTTCTTTTATATAATTTTATTTCAATTGTATCTTTTAATGAAACTTTTAATGTAAAAAACTAAGTTTATTGTGATAAAGCGATATAAGAGATTAAGTTTGACAACTTTATTTCAATAAAACTATTAAATCTCAGGAGTATAATAATGCGTAAAGCAATTAATTATTTTCTTTTATCAACTATGGCAGCTAGTGCGATCTTTGCGGGGGAAGTAAAAGGATATGTAAAATATGTTGGAAAACCGCCAAAAGCTAAGCGGCTCCGAATGGATGCAGATCCAGTTTGTGCAGCCTCACATAAAGAAGCCGCAAAAGCAGAATCTTTTATCGTTGATGCTGATGGCAATCTGGCCAATGTCATCGTCTATTTAGAAGGAGTTTCTTACAGCGGTAAAGCACCAACTAAACCAGCTACGTTAGATCAAGCTGGTTGCGTCTACTCACCCCATGTGGTTGGTTTACAAGCTGGGCAACCACTTAAAATTCTAAACAGCGATGCAACCATGCACAATATTCATGGACTACCTAAGGTTAACCGTGAATTCAACTTTGGTATGCCTAAATCATTAAAAGAAAAAACAGTTACTTTTAATAAAGCAGAAAGTGTATTTGTTGTTAAATGTGATGTGCACCCCTGGATGAAAAGTTACGCGCAGGTTTTCGATCATCCTTACTTTGCAGTTACTGGCAAAGATGGCTCATTCAGTATTAAAGATGTTCCCGATGGAACATATAAAGCAGTCGCTTGGCAGGAGAAATTTAATAAAAGAACATTATCTCAAAATGTTACAGTAAAAGGTGGTAAGGCTACCCTAAATTTTACTTTTGAGCGGCCCAAAAAGAAGTAAGATAAACTTCAATAAAATATAATAAAAAAGCCCTACCAAAATAACTTGGTAGGGCTTTTTTATTATATCAAAAGTTATAAGTTATTCCCATTCATCGTCACCCCAATCATCTTCTTCTTCGATAATAAAGCCATATCCATTTGTATTGATATGCCTTCTTAC
>MDTC01149208.1_pt1 | contig 10965 bp, 14 predicted proteins | sample 811181 | NCBI WGS metagenome assembly MDTC01 (sample SAMN05326644, study PRJNA326480) | marine metagenome | isolation source: seawater | place: Pacific Ocean: North | collected 2011 | reverse complement strand
GTTAGCACTATTCGCAGTGGCAAGGAAAACAGCATCTTCACTGTCCTTCTTAAAATACTTCATGACTTCATCGACAAACTCAGGAACTTCCCATTTGTCAATTTCTTCGAGAACTGCGGTTAATAATGCTACATTCGCCCCAATGTCAAAGCGACTTAATATGGCATTACCACTCAAGTCGTTCAGCATGTTCGTGATACCTGTCACTGAGTTGAGATCAGCACTGCGTATCGTTTTATAAACACCATCTACATTTGCTTTCACCATCTGATACGTAGAGATGGGTGCTTGATTGGTGATACTATTAATTCGTTGTTGAAAGGAAGAAGAAAGGTTCTGGATTTCACCTCGAGCACCACGTAGTAAATCCCTTGTCCTTTCAAGTCCTGTTTTTAAACCGATATTCCCACCCCGAACATCAGCAAAAAGAGAGGCGAGGTCGCTACGTTGACTACCGATCGTCTCAGTCAGACTCTTAGCAAAGTCACTATAGGTACTCTGGAACGTGTTTTTAACTTGATCGGTGACGTTATCGTAAACATCTACCACTGCTAAGTTATCAGTAGGAGCCCCATCGAAGACTGGTCGACTTAAACGTGAAGACATGGTTATACATCCTTGGTTAGATAAGCTATACGATAACAAAAAAAGAAGGGTCCGAAGACCCTTCTAAACATCCCTCACTGGGATGGTCTCACGTCAAAATCAGAACAGTTGCTTCTTTGCAGCTTTGTGTGCTGCTTGGGCGAAGCACTTAGTCATGTAAAGCTCTACCATCCAGTTGGGCATGTGGCGAACTTTCGGATTATGAAGACGCATGAACTCTTTCTGTAAGTTCCATGCTTCCACTTCATAAGGAAGGTCACGGTATTTAACATCACCATCGGCGGCGAACGCCACACCTTTCCACATAGTGATATTCTCTTCTAAGCGGAATACCAGATCACCACGTTTCCACTGGTCGTAATGAACCAGCTCATGGAAGGTCACATTGACCTTTTCTTGGATGGCAGCGCCTACTGGGCCGACAACGATTGCCGGTGTGACTTTATCATCGAGCATGGTAAAGCAGGCGGCGTCAGTGCCGGTGTTAGCAAAGAACAACTTAACACCTTCAGCTTGAGTGCTACGGAGTTTAACCAGCTCAGTGGGCGTTAAGCCTTTGAAATAGTCGTCAACAAGTTCAGACGAATAAAGCGCATCACGTAGGTAGTCAATACCTAATACAACATTGCGTTCATTAAAAGTCATGTGAATAGTCCTTTTTAGAGTTAGTACCGGGATCATTTATTTGATTCCCTGGTTTATTCACGTGCGTTATATAGATCTTAAAGTTTTTAGGATTGACTAAAACGACATAAGACCGTCCTAAATAGGACGGTCTATTATTTGCCATTTAACGGACGGTTTCTTTTTCTCTGGCGTCGTTACCTACAAACAAATCACAGGTAATGAACAGTCGACCCGATGTAGTGTCTCCATAACAGAAAGACTGTTTGAAGTGACCACGGCGACCAGGCACTTTATTGTGCCCATAAACACGACATCCATTGTTCTTTAGGCCGTGTAAGAAACCCGATGCCAGCTGTTTACTTTCAGGGGAAGGATAAGCAGACATAGTTTTCTCACCGGAACATTCGAAATTAAACCATTTGGGGTCGTCATTGAATTGAACAACCACAATATTGCCGAACAGATCATCGACCTTGAATTCGATGCGTTGATCTGGCGTGAAATTGATGTTCTTTTTCTCAACACCACAGGCGGTCAATACAGAGTAGATGATGTCAAACATGGCTTAAGCCTCACTTTTAAGTTCGTTATGTAGACGTACGACAACCCGATTAACCACTCGAAGCCAGCGTAGCTCGGCATTCTTTAAACCGCGATAAGGTTCATCCCACACAATAGGGAGTTCATTGTGTTTGATCATTTCAAGTGTGAGGGGATTCATGCGAAGATTAAACAGTAAGGCAGACTCTAAGTGGGTTTCTAACCCAGGTACGTTCTGCCACTGATATTTCTTTGCTCCCTCTAATTCACTTGGGGATGTAGCACTTAAGAACCGACGGTTATTACCTGAGGTAATCAAATGGTAGTGAAGTCCCGCGTACATGTGGAAAATATCACCATCCACGGTTCTTTTTTGGTGGGCGTCAATCCAACTCAATTTCTTCCCTAGGGCTGTTGTTGCACCTTGTCCGATATTGATTGCAGTGACACCATCCATAAAATAACTTGACATGTTAGCGAGCCTTCTTCAGTCCATTATCACGTTTCGGGAGTTTATAGAGTGGGTTACTAAACCCTGACTCGTAAACATTAAAATCATCTGGGTCATGTCCCCAACGACATTCAAGGATGAACTTTAATTCTCGATAATCCAAGAAGTTCAACCCCATCCGAAACTTACCCCAAGATAAGGTGTTATCCATTAATTGTCGATTGATCGTGTTTTTAGCGTCGTTGATTGACAGTGACGAAATATCCACATCGTTGAGTGGCGAACGAACATAACGATCAAGCTTCTCGTTCCACTTCTCTGTCGTGGTTATCCCCTCAGCAATGACAATCGATCGCCAGAAACGTGCTAACGAATTAGCTGGTTTCTTCTTACCTTCAAAAGGTGTTCCTTCAACATCGAGAGGTTCACCAAAGGTATCGACAGCCGATTCATCTTCGGCAGGGTCAATTACCATGACGTGCTTACTCACGCTGTTATCAAGCCGTGTGATTTCAAGCGTAAGTGTAGCGGAGAGAGGATTGAGGAAATCCACCGCCTTCTTAAAAGTGGGCCATGTAAACTCAGGGCGAGTGAGCTCTTTGTTTAAATTGCCTTTATCCTTTTTATATTTAGCGTTGTGAGGCTTCTCAAAGAAATCCTTAGCACGGGAGTTCCAACCAGTAAAATCCACTGGGTGTTTATTGTAACGCCCCCACAATAACGCTTTCCGAAATAAGTAACATAACACGTTGTTGCTCTTATCTGTCCCACGTGTTGGGTCACTTAATAGATCGGTCAAAGGGTTGATCTTCATGAGACTTTCCTTGACACTGTTCCAACGGAACAAAGGTAAATACCAGGGAGTTAAACTCCCACGTGTAAAACAATAAAGGTTACTTTTCGATAGTACCTCCTTCAATGATGGTTTCGGTTAATTCGATAACATCGTACAACACATAATCGCAGATGCGTGGGTAATAATCACCTTTAGTCTCACGGTATTCTTCATCTACCGTGATGGCGAGGATTTGTAGCTGACCGGCCATTCGACGAAGGTGATCCCCCACTTCGATAGGGAATGATTCACTATCCGATAGAAAAGAATCCAACGTCTTTTGTTTTAACGTCTTACGGTTCTTATTCTCGTTTTCAATACGACCGTCTCTTCCTTCTGAGATCCACTGGTTGATTTCTTCTAACCTATCAACTAGCTGAGGTAGGTTATCTGTCCTCGTTTGTATTTCCAACCCAAGAAGAATATCAACTGGAAGTCCATTGTAGTCAGACCAACGAATTCGTCGCCAAATGGAGACGAGATGCTTAAACCGCACATAGGGTTCTTCGGCGTCGAGAGCGTATTTACGTAACAGCTTCTGATAGTGACGCCGCCTGTATTTACGTGTTAGCATTGATACATTCCTGTCGAAGGATATCCATTTTAATGATATAGGTTCTAAATATCTTACTATGCGGTTGCATACCTTAAGTATGGCCGGTAACTTATTAGGGGAAACATTATGTCTGATTTTGAACATGATGAATTTGAAGAGGTCGAAGGGGTATTCATCGAAGAAGAGGAAACAGACTTCGATTACGAACAGACCTTAAAGTTCACGCAGAATATTCGTCGTAAGATCGTTAACAAACAAATGGAGAAAGGTGTACCTAACGACCTTGACACGGTTAACGTACTTCTTAAAGCACTGAAGGACATGGACAGTACGGCTATTAATGATCGTCGTAATACCATCGACGAGGGCAATGCCGATACAGCCCGTCGTGTAGCAGACGACATGGCTGAGTTCGTTAAGAACCATGGTAACCCCTTCATGCGCAATGCAGAAGGCGATCCCATCCCTGTGAGTTCGCCCACATTGAACCCGTCACGATTACCTCAAATCGAACATGCGGAGGATGAAGCACACATCGGTACGGTTACAGAAACCGAAGAAGAATTCAACCGTCGTATGGAACCTATCTATAAGAAAAGGTTTGATGAAGAGAGTGAAGGTGACGACGATTAAACATAAAAAGACCCCTCCCAAATGGGAGGGGTCTATGTGGTTCAGGCAGGGTGACGAGCCTGAATATTCTCGATTAGTTCTTTAATGTCTTTCCGGCGCTGTTCGTAATCGGCATACCACAGCCAGCAAGGTGTCCGCTTCATTAGCCGATTAATGTAGTGATCCACATTTTCATCACTGTGGAATGCTGTCTTACTGATAGGTAAAAGTTTACGCCATACCCAACATGCAGCCAACGCTGGGAAACGGAGCGCCTTTGTTTTCTTTGTAAGAGAAAAGGCTTTGTTGATTTCCTCTAGCTGTCTATCGGTGGGTTCTTCCAACCCTAATAGACGAACGTAGAGCGATGTAATGACAAAAATGCGTTTCCCTTTATCCGGGACACGATACCACAAAAGCATCCAGAGTAATATCAAAGGGTTACGCTGATCAAAATTGTGATACGTATGCATAAACATCATGTGCGTCACTCGCTAATATCTACTTGATATTGGTCCGATTTAAAGAAAGCAGTACACGTTCAAACGTGTTTATCTAACTGCCGTTTGAGCCAAACACCCTTTCATTTAATAGTACTGAATTCACTTATCTTTAGGCAAAAGAAAGCGAATATACGGTGATTGATAAAATACATCGCCAATATCCGTTTCAAAGAGGTACGCGAACTGATAACACGTAGGACTCTCTGCCGTAATGATCAATGTGACTTTAGGCGAAATCCCTGTCATACGGTTCAACATATTTCGGGTTGGTATGTCAATCCCGAGCAGTGTTCGTATTTTAATATCAACACCCTGAAAGGAAGCAGGTATCATTAAGTGAGACGTTGTCTGCTGAATCCCCTCTTTTAACTTTAGTTTATTTTTATGTTCAGTGAAGAAATGGTCAGTCACATCAAACGTAGTGATGCCACGTTTTTCTACACCATTGATAACGTTAATCATCGTTCTTTCGAGACTGTTAAACAGTTGTGCACCATCCAACGCCATTTTGGGTGGTGAGACTGTGATGCTTAACAATTCGTCATGAGGTGTGGTTAACGAACGATTGACGTTAGCAGCTGTCAAGTAGTTACTACCGAACTTGCGGACATTTTCGTAAACAGCCGGTTTTAAACCTACTTCTAGGCAAAGAATGCCCAGTTCAATGATGTCACGAGCAAAAGATTTACGATGGAGTTCCTTAAGTGTTTCCAGGTGTTCATCAGGTTCTTTCGTTCTCAGGATGGTGAAAGTGGCATCCGACATGCGACGACCAAACAAAGTTGCCGTTTTACTATGACGTGTTCGAAGGCTATCTTCCTTTTTCTTACCATACGCATTACTACTGTTTAAATTAAACATGTGGTAATAGTGATGACCGTCCTCATTAACCTCAGGTTGACTGACATCGAAAACCAACCATTTCTTTAAGATGAGATCACTCACGTCCAGTTTGGGTTTATGATACCCTTCAGGCTCGCTAACATAAGAGAAAAATTCAGGCTCGGTACCTGAACCAGCACGAGCGGCAAGGTCGGCAGCATCGTTACCAGGATGGTTAGCATGACCTTTTGTCCATTCCAGTTTAGGCTTAATGTCCATTGCTAACAGTTCGTTTTGGACTTCAAGTAATTCAAGCCAAAGGTCTTTGTTGGCAACCGGGGTTCCTTTAGCTGTCATCCAATCATTCTTTTGCCAACCTTTAACCCACTGATTAAGACCCTTTCTTACATACTCACTATCGGTAAAGATAAGAGCATTATCCCACCGTTGACGTTTAATTAACTTCAACGACTCGGTGGCTGCTTTTAACTCAGCCGTGTTATTGGTAGCATCTCTACCGAGATGACCCCAGCTGTCGTAATAAAACAAAGGTGTTACAGTTGACGACAATTCGGTTTTGATGTACCCTTGTTTAGTAGGTAACATTTTAATGCCGATAGAACGTGTTAACGGTTTATTTTCATAACCATAAAGGTGAATCCCCCATCCTCCTTTATTGCGACGGAAAGACCCGTCGCAATAAATAACGACACCGTCAACGACGGTGTCGATAAGATTGATACCTTCTATGGACTTTGTGTGTGATTCAACCAGTTGTTTCAAATCCGCAACTGCTTGACTTGATGATGAGACGCCCTGTACTTCACCAGATGTTGTGGTCATTACGTGACAAACCTTTTTAGAAATGTGGACTAATCAGATAATAAGGAACGTTAGTAACTATCTACAGTTATCTATCGTTGTCTGATAGTGTCTACTGTATTCTTTTTCCCGTTCATCAATAAATAACCGTAACGCTTGAATATGGTCGATTAATAAATTTTCAGTATCGAGTGGTGTGAGTATTGTTGTTGTGTCGATACCATCAAGCGTCGGGATTCCTAAAGGTGCCGGGTAGGGTGGAACAGTACAGGCAACTTTTATTTCCCTCTCTATCACCTGAGGAACCATTGCTGGTGGTTCGTCTAAGACATCAGCTTCGTTTTGTTCTTGTGTACTTTCATCTGGTGTGACAATAACGGTTGTTTCTTGTGTCATGGTTGGAGGAGGATTCTCCTCAGGTAAAATCACCATTACGCATCCAGCTAACGCAATTACAATACCACCACTCAGGATTTTAAAGGTCCAACCGACGCAGCGCACGGGTAGGGTCATAAGCATCTTCATTACTGCAAACCTCTAAATCGTTTCTTAATGTTTGTAATCGAACCTGAGCATCGACGATTCTTGCTTCGAGTTCGGTATTTAACTTTTCTAGCTCTATATGTTCTGAACCAAGATTCTCCAAAGTAGCTGCCGTCATGAACGCGAATACCGTCATAACAACAAATAAAATGAAGATAATGGTGAACGCTAAGTTTTCCCTGATAACGTCCTTGACAGGGCGATCATCGAACACTACCGTGGTGATGAAAGGTAGGCAAGCCCATAATAGCTTGATGATTCGGATGATTAAAGGCAACGTTCCCACACTAGCCTCCCTAATGGTCTTCATCGTGTTGTTCAAGCAATTAACCCAGATTTTATGATCTGCTCAACAACCAGGATGTCAACACATGTACATTTTTTACGGTTTTTCTAAATTCACACCACTTATTGACAATGCATTAGATGTTGTCAATAAACTCGGTGAGCTATCCGACGACAGTTTAACGTATGCCAAGGATAAGTCAACGCATACGAACAGTGAGTCTCCACAGACGGTGTTGGTCGGTTTTCATAGCGTTATGGATGACAGCCACGTCGATGTTCCTGAGGGTATGGCGAGACGGTGTCTACAGCTGTGCCAGTGGCTTTATAATCGCGCTCAGGCGGGTCAGGTCACAACGAATGTCAATCAGCTTCTAGGTAGCTTACAGAGCGAATTTGGCGATCAAGCGACCACGATTACATTGGGTCCACTTCTTTTACATAACGGTATTCGGTTACCTACTTGGGTGGGTTACAAAGATACTGTTATGGAAGACGACAACGAAATCAAAGTGTGGTTCTCGGACGATAGTTTTAAAGCAGAGTATCCGGGCTACCACATTGATGTAATCCCCCCGATCGAAGATATTGACGAGCTGTTCCAAGGAGAAGCGCGCGTCCAGGAACTTCTCAATGAATATTCTCTCGCCGATCGTTTCAATCAAGTTCAAACGATTCGTGGTCAATACCCTTATACTTTGTTCCGTGCCGAAGATTATCAGTGGATTAATCCTGCCAACCCTGAACGCAAGTTAACCACTCCGTGGATCGTGGTTATTTATGGTCGTGCAGGTAATAACCCTGATTTGATCAAAGAAGCTATTGTCGATTACATCTTAGCTAACTCCGAACGCCCACGTGAAGACTGGGAAGACCTGATCCCCGATCTGCTGTTAAGTACTGAATTTATTTTTGTCCCTATGTGGCACCAATACGCCATTGACAACCTCGAACTTGAGGCAGGTATCCACTCACCGATTGTACGGCCGTCAGAAGCTATTGCATTGACACAAATGTTAGTAAAAGGTAACGGCTATTCCGAAGAGTGGATTAATACCCAAACCGAATACGTGGGTGTTATTTTTAAGTCCCTGGTTATGTCAGTAGTGGGTAACCCTAATAACCGGACAGGTATTACACAGTTTTCCGAACAGTTCTCAGATTACATCCTTGTCACTAATAATAGCGGTGATTTTAACCGCATGAGTGTTCGCACCCAGTTGTTCAAAGACTTGATGAATGAACTGATAACGCTTGCTGATAAGACCACACCCACAACACAGGTGCCTGTAGAGTACAGTCGTCTAACACGTAACGGTATTGTTTATGTCGGTAAACAGTATGAGAATATACTTTACCTAGTAGCAACACGTTATAGCGAACATCAAGTGGCTAACGACATGGGGATCATGAATGGCTAACCTTATCCCGCCGATTGGTTCTCGTGGGCGTTTCACGGTAGCCAGTCCTTTTACCGTCAACAGTGGGGTGGTTTATCGCTGCACGGCTTTGCGTCGATTTAGTGATATTGAGAATCAAGGTATACGAGTATTTGAAACGTTCTATGAACCTTTTGATCTAACCCAAACAGACGTTGCAAATGACCGTTCTATAGGGGCGTATATCGTCACTCTAGAATCCGATACTCATGCCCCTATCTATGTACCAACCACTTATATCACTAGCTACCCTGACGGAGCTTATCGCAACTATCAACGCGTAGTGATAAGTGCTGAACTCGGACCTATGCCCGATTATATAGATCTGACGTTCATGGAAGCTCAGCTAAAGGCGTTAGTTTCCGACACGATTGGTGTGGAACCGAGAGTCGCGTTAGGTGTTGCACCTATGGACACAACGGTCACACCTGACCAGCATGAAACTCTTGAAATCGCAAGGGTGAATGCGATCAAAAACCGCACGACCGACTATGCTAAGTATTTAGCAGAGAAGGAAGTAAACCAACGGTTGAAAAGTCGTATACAGATTCTCGAAGAGATCATTCGACGTAACGGCCTAATCCCTGAATGAGGTGAACCATGAGTCTTATTGAACAATACGGTCTTGAAGAAAACCATAAACCTGAAGAAGGTGAAGTAGTAGTACAGGATAGTCAAAAACCGAAAGAGGGTTTTGACGGTAACATCGGTGACGATCAGGATGTAGCGAAACCTGCAACTGTTCAGCTGGATGCTCCATCCGATGATGATCCTGGTACAACCACCAAGAATGATGGTCACCAAACAGTGACTGTCTCCAATGAAGGCGAAGATGATGGTGAACCGAAAGGTGAACCTGTTGGTCCTCATGGCGATACTGATGACGCTGCCGACCCAGCTACCGCAGAAGTAGAACCTGAGCCTTCTCATGCTGATAACGGTGATGTTGAAGGTGACAAGCCCGGTGAAGGCTCTGATGAGCAAGTAACAGCCGACGTCGATCCGAAAGACACGCATGTCCTTCCCGAAGATACTGCTGGTCCTAACACCACCATCAGTAACGAACAACGCAAGGAAGAAGCCGAGCAAGCTGTGGCAACGCTAAATCGATTTGCTGTTGCTGTGGAAGGTTATACCACACTGGCTGAATCGGCGTTGGAGGAAAATGGTGGTCTCAGTCGTGACATGGCACAGGCCATTAAATTGGGTATCGAAACCTTCGACACTGCGCTCAGTAACGACCAGGTTGTCCCAGCATTGGAAAACTTTGGTGAGGTAGCTTCTCGTAAGTCAACTACCGAAAACATGCTGAAACGTTTGAAATCAACACATGACGATATCATCACTGCACGTGATGCAGCACAGCAGATCGTTGATGGTCTATAACGACAGCCAGTACTTACATAGACCCTCCCCATTTAGGGGAGGGTCTTTTTACCGTCAACGAGTGAGTAGTTTCTTTTCAGTTTGTTTGAGTGCTGTAGTACAGTCGATGATCTTAGATGTCAAGATAGCGTACTGACGTGACCATTTAGCAGCAAACAGAACCGCATTCATCACAATCTTTACGTTTTGGGTATCAACATTGTTTTGTTTACCCAGACTAGTGAAGACATGAGTAGCCAACGTGTTTACGTCATCAATGACTTTCTTAACTGTTTTTGGATTGAGCTTTGACCAACGTTGTTTATTAAGGTCGTTGATGAGACGAGATGCCCGCACACATTCGTTGTTGCTACCATACACCGCAGTGAACGGAGCGAGATGGGAGCGAGATTCAGTAAAATACATGGATAACGCATTGACAGTGATCAGATGATCGTATGCATGTTCGTTACCGAATTCTTCTACAGCATCTCTCGCAGGGTGCTCTGAGAACAACGCCGGGTCATTTAAGTATTGGCTCAAAATCCATTTGACCCGTGCCTGGATGATATCAAACCCTTTTTCCAAGTTATCCAACGTTGGTTTAATACCGTCAGACAGGTAGTTCGGCAATTCGTGTTCGTCGGTGTTAAAACCGACTGGTGTGTCCACGTAGAAATCAGCCATGTCCAAGTAACGATGGCGAGAAAGCGCTGAGCTTACTTGTGCCGCGTTAATAACTTCAGGCCGACTAAAGTCCCAGGTGGCGGCCTGTCGAGCATGGTCGCGCAAATGGGCGATAATACGGTCACGAGCTTTCGCTACCATACCGGGGACAAATTTAAATCCTTCGTTAGACACGACAGCACAATCGGATACGAAGTTATGGTAATGTTCTTCAGGTGTGAGTTCCATGATAAAACCTTAGCGTTAGGGGGTTAACCAGTGATTACGTAGTC